>Ga0099364_10002985_pt1 | contig 26694 bp, 9 predicted proteins | sample TergutTh196P3_FD_73070 | JGI IMG/M metagenome (GOLD analysis project Ga0099364, IMG submission 73070) | Microcerotermes parvus P3 segment gut microbial communities from Pointe-Noire, Republic of the Congo - Th196 P3 | ecosystem: Host-associated > Arthropoda: Insects > Digestive system > Gut ...
GCGGGGGCGGGCGAGAAAATATATCTTTCCTTTATCAATTAAATCGATAAGATATCTCGTCTTATCAACATATACATAACCTTCTCTACGTAGTTCTTCGTATGTCTGAATACCTATCGGCAATTTTAATCTCTTATTCTTCATAAATCGAATAGCATAATTTTCGCAAAGGTATAAAATTGTTTTCATTTTGTTTTCATTATCTTACCTGAATTTGAAAAAAAATCATAAACGCTTGGATAAAATCGTTTTTCTACCTACCTTTGCGAAAAATTTCGTTGCGAGTTTTTTCGCAATGATAAATAGTTAAAGGGCAATTTATTATGATGAATCCGTTTAAATTCGGGTCGGTTGTTTCCGACGACTTTTTTACGAATCGGGTAGTTGAGGTTGAACGATTATCTCAAATCATTTCGAGCAGTAATCATGTTATCATGATTTCTCCGCGACGGTTTGGCAAGACAAGCTTGATTAACAAGGTTGTCGAAAATATTGACAGACCTTTTTTATGGTTGGATTTACAACTGCTTACCAATACGGTCGATTTTGCCACCCAGCTATTGAAACAACTTTTCAAAAAATATCCTTTTGAGAAACTGAAGTTTATGATTCGAAATTTCAGAATTATTCCGATGTTGTCGGTCGACCCGGTTACTAACCATGTTGAAGTTGCATTTCAACCGAATGTAGATAGTTTTATGCATTTGGAGGATGTGCTGAACTTAATCGAAAAATTAGGCGAAGAAAAAAAACGACTGATAGTGGTTTTTGACGAATTTCAAGACTTGCTGTCGTTAGACAAATCGTTAGACAAACGTTTACGCGCTGTCATTCAGTTTCATAAGAATATTAATTATGTGTTTTCCGGAAGTTCGGAGTCGATGATGAAACAGATTTTTGAAAATAAAAAGTCGCCTTTCTATCATTTTGGGCAGATTTTTACGCTTAGTAAAATATCTTACAGCGATTTTTCCGCTTTTTTACAAAATCGTTTTGCAATCCTGACGGACAAGACGACCGAATTATCAGAAGAAATATTGAACTTTTCGCAATGCCATCCCCATTATACACAGCAGTTGGCTTTTCATATCTGGATGGAACTGGAACTAAAAAAATATTCGGAAAACATTGTAAACGAAACTATTGAGAATATTATTTTGTTGCACGACAATGATTTTGAGCGACTATGGAATAATTTCAATAATACCGACAAGAAAGTATTGATTGAACTTGCCTTTGAGCAAACCGGTTTGCTGTCTGTCCCTTTTTTGAATAAAAAAATAAGCGCCCCAAGTACTATTTACAGTTCATTGAAGCGATTGACAGAAAAAGGTATTTTGATTAAAACGGATAAATACGAAATAGACGATCCTTTTTTCAAAAAATGGATTGTAAACAAGCGAATGTGAACGAATATACAAACAATTAATAATTAAATAATTGAATTCTCCATATAACCTACTTAATTATGATAAACAGAATGACTCGATTTATTATTTGTATTGTTGCAACCTTTTTATTTGGCAAATCCTTGCTGATTGCTCAGGAACCGAATAAAATCATCTATTACAGCGAATACGGAGCTGTTGGCGATGGTGTGTCTGACGACATGGACGCTATTATCAAAGCGCATAACGCCGCCAACGAGGCGGGACTGAAGGTGAAGGCCAACGCAGGCGCCACCTACTACATCGGCAGTGTAAGCAAGACGGCCGAAATACAGACAGATACCGACTGGGGTGACGCCCGGTTTATCATCGACGATTCGAAACTTGATATCCAAAACCGTAACCGGAACATATTCAACGTTTCGTCCAAACTTGCTGCAACCCGGATAACTTCTGTGAATACACTTCGCAAAAATCAAGAGAAGCTAGATTTGTCGCTTCCGTACAATTCGTTTGTCGTAGTCACCGACAATACGACCTTGCGTTATATTCGCGAGGGACCAAACCAAAATAACGGCTCTGCACAGACCGATGTTTTTGTGGTCGACAAAACCGGTCGCGTCGATATGAAAGCCCCCATTATCTGGGACTATGCCGCTATCACTGCTATGACCGCTTATCCTATCGATGCCGAAACGCTGACTGTCAGCGGAGGACATTTCACAACCATCGCCAATCAGGCTGAATCGCGATATAATTATTATGCCCGAGGTATTGGGATTTCACGATCGAACGTGATTGTTGATGGGGTTTACCACGTTATCACGGGCGAACTTGACCACGGCGCGCCCTATAATGGATTCATTGCGATATCGAACTGCAACGGGGTGACGGTGCAAAACTGTCAACTGTCCGGACATCAGACTTATGTCACCATCGGCAATGCAAACACATCTGTATCAATGGGGTCATACGACATTACGGTAAACAGGTCTACCAATGTGACTTTCAAGGATTGTAAACAGATAAATGATATCCATGACACAAAGCTATGGGGGATTTTCGCCTCGAATTATTCCAAAAATATCACATTTGATGGGGTCGTTTTTTCCCGATTCGACGCTCACATGGGCGTAGCCAATGCGACGATACGAAATTCACATCTCGGACACATGGGTATCAATATCATAGGGTGCGGCGTATTCCTCGTAGAGAATACGAAAGTATGCGGTTCAAGCTTCATCAACCTGCGTAGCGACTATGGCAGCACGTGGGAAGGCGAGGTCATCATTCGAAATTGCGAATATGTTCCGCGTAACGGTGCACGGTCGGATGCCGTCCTGATAAACGGAAGCTATTCGGGTCAGCACAACTTCGGGTATACATGCTACATGCCTGAAAAGATAACGATTGACGGCTTAGTGATAGACGATAGCAACTCGCCGGACAACTATGCAGGGCCGAAAATCTTCGCAGGTTTCAACAATGCCTACACAAGCGAGGCTTTTGTAGAAAAATATCCGTATGTAATAACAAAAGAAGTAAATATGAGGAATCTGACTATCAAAAGCGGCAAATCCTTTCTTATTAGCAACAACAGTTTTATGTTCCGTAACGTCAGGTTAACCGGTTCAAGTCAGGCTTTTAACCCTTCATCTCTCTTTCTACTAATAGGGACCTATACTTCCGGCACAAGTACCGGTATTTATGTTTACAGGTTCGATGAAGAAACGGGCGATGCAGCGTATGTGAGCGAAGAGAAAGCGGATAATCCGTCATATTTGGCGATTTCGAATGATGAACGTTTTGTCTATTCCGTGAGCGAAAGCGGCAGGGATGCCGCTATGGCTTACGCTTTTTCGTTTGATAAGAAAGCGGGCGTACTAAGTTTGTTAAATTCACAACCGACTAATGGAGCGGCCCCTTGTTATATCAGTACCGACCGTACAGCGCGTTTTGTGGTGACAGCCAACTACTCCGGAGGTAATGTCAGCGTCTTTCCATTAGCGACCGACGGGTCATTGAAGCCGGCGGAAAAGGTATTCGAATTCGAGGGTTCGGGACCTGATGCCAAACGTCAGGATATGCCACACCTGCATTGCGCTGTTTTTTCGCCTGACAGACGTTACCTGTTCGCGGCCGACCTGGGAACCGACAGATTGCATAAATTTACGGCGAGCGGCACAACACCTTTCCTTTCAACAGGCAATCCTGACGCCTACCGGCTGGAGCCGGGTTCCGGACCGCGTCATCTGACATTTCATCCTAACGGAAAATATGCTTATCTAATCAACGAATTATCGGGGAAGGTAACCGTTTTTAACTACTCGGATGGTCATCTTGAACCGGTTCAAACCATACTTTCCGACCTGTCGGAAGGTGTCGGCAACAAAGGCAGCGCCGACATCCATGTGTCGCCTGACGGCAAGTTCCTCTATGCCTCCAACCGTGCCAATACCAATAACATCGCAATATTTAGCATCGGAGATACTGACGGCAGGCTATCCCTTGTGGGACATCAGTCTACAGGCCGGCATCCGCGTAACTTTATCATCACCCCTAACGGAAAATATCTCTTAGCGGCTTGCCAAAACAGCAATCTGATACAGGTTTTCACGATAGACAAGCGAACAGGTCTCCTGAATGAAGACAAGTCGAAACAAATCACAGACATCGACCGCCCTGTCTGCCTGAAATTTGTCGGGATTCCGTAATCAGCCGTGTACGCGGACGTCCCGTCCGCATCATGCTGAGTTTATTTCGTCAAATAGAAATTGTGCAAAAGATGGTTTTGAAAAAAATGGGAATAATTAGCGGCCTTTTGTTTTTTGTCTTCCTGGCAAATGGGGCAATCAACATGGATTCTTTATTGATAGTCTTAGACAAGACTATTCAAGAGGAACATAAATATGAAGAGCAAAAAGAACTGAAAATCAAGTTGTTAAAACAGGAATTGACAAAACAGGAATCGCCGGAAGCCGTACATGACCTCTATCTTCAACTATTCAGGGAATATGAAGCTTTTGTATTTGATTCCGCCTTATGTTACGTGCGCAAACATTTGGAGATATGTGAGGCGGAAGACAACAAGCAATGGGTTACTGATTGTAAGATGCAGCTTGCGCGCATGTATTCCATTTTCGCGAGCTTCTACGAGGCGAAAGATTTATTAAATTCTATTGACAAAACCGTTTTGGACCCGGAGCGTTTAGGCGCCTGTTACAATGCTTATGCAGAACTTTATACCTACTGGGGCGAATACTGTTCCAACGATGAGATACTAAAATACAGCGTTTTACGGGAAGAATACATGGATTCGGCCTTGGCGGTTATCCCTAAGGGCAGTTATTCGTATGACATCAATTATGGACGCAAGTGCATTGATCTGCGGCAGTTTATTGAAGCGGAAAAAGCGCTTTTACCCTATCTCTCGCAGATGGCGCCCGATACGCGCGATTATGCGGTCCTTACCTCTCTGATAGCTTCATTGTATGAGTTGAAAGGACAGAAAGACCTGCAAAAAGAATATCTTACTCATTCTGCAATAGCCGATATCCGGGCTTCTGTGAAAGAAAACACCTCCTTGGGCATGTTAGCCTACCTGATGTTGAACGAAGGCGACATCAACCACGCCAACAGCTACATCAAAAAAAGCATGGATGACGCCAATTTTTATAACGCACGATTGAGGAACGTTCAAATCTCAAAAATCCTCCCGATCATTGATACAGCGTATCAGAAAGACAGGGAAAAAAACCGAAAAAACCTTCAATGGACGATCAACATCATCGTATTGCTTTCGTTAATCTTAGCCGGAATCGCTTTTTACCTGTTCAGGCAGATGAAAAAATTAGCGGCCACACGGCGTGAAGTGGTCAAAACCAACGACGAACTGAAAAAGATAAACAATCGCCTGACGGAAACAAATCAAATAAAAGAGGCCTATATCGGTCGATTCCTTAACCAGTGTTCTGAATACATAGAAAAATTGGAGGCCTATCGCAAGTCGTTGAATAAAAAGGCTACTGCGAAGAAAATTGACGAATTATGCGAAATGCTGAAATCACCTCAAATCATAAACGACGAACTAAAAGCGTTCTACCGGAATTTTGACTACACTTTTTTAAGCCTGTTTCCCGATTTTGTCGAACGATTCAACGAACTTTTAGCCGACGAAGACCGTATCATCCCCAAAAAAGATAAAAGCCTGACTGTCGAATTGCGTATCTTCGCGCTGATACGACTTGGCATAACCGATAGCGCCCAGATTGCCGATTTCCTGCGTTACTCCATCACGACAATCTACAACTACCGATCGAAGTTTCGGAAAAAATCGTTAATCCCAAACGGCAAATTTGAAGACAGAATCCAGAAAATAGGGGTGGAAACCGGGTGATCTTCGTCATTTTGGGTACGGATTTTATTAATTTAGGGTAATTTTCGGGTAGGGAAAATCGCATTTTTATAGATATTTCGGGTCGGTTTTTTTGCTATTTCATAAAATAATATTATCTTTGCCGCATATTTTCAATTATTTAAATCAATAGTACTTATGAGCAATAAAAATTATTATACCCGGAATATTGACAGCGAGCTATTGGCATGGAGTAAAGAGCCTGACCGTAAAGTATTAATGCTTCGCGGAGCGCGTCAGGTGGGAAAATCATCTTCAGTGAGGCATCTAAGCAATAATTTTCAATATTTCGTTGAGGTAAATTTTGAAGAGGACAGTGAGGTACGCAGTTTTTTTGAAAGAGGTTCGCTTTCACCTCAACCTATTTGCGAATTATTGGCATTAAAATATAAAACGCCGATAATTCCGGGTAAAACGCTTTTATTTTTCGATGAAATTCAATCTTGTATTCCCGCTATTTCATCTTTACGTTTTTTTTACGAGAAAATTCCTGATTTACATGTTATTGCCGCCGGCTCGCTATTGGAGTTTGCGATAGAAGAAATCCCCTCTTTCGGCGTTGGAAGAATTACGTCCATGTTTATGTTTCCCTTTTCGTATTACGAATTTTTGCGTGCTTTGGGTGAAAACCTGTTGCTTGAAGCCATTTGTTTTGCTAACCTCAAAAATCCTTTACACGAAGTAATTCATAACAGAGCGGTAGAACTGTTCAAACGCTTTCTGGTAGTTGGAGGGATGCCCGAAGCCGTTGCTAAATATGTTAAAACCAACGATCTGTTGCAAATTCAACCCATTTTGAACAGTTTATTGGTTTCGCTGAAAAACGATTTTGCCAAATACAAAAAACGTGTTCCACTCACTCGTTTAAATGAAGTTTTCACATCGGTCGCCCATCAGTCGGAAGGGAAATTTGTTTACGAGAAAGCGGCGACACAAGCCTCTAACATACAAGTCAAGCAGGCATTGAAATTGTTGATTATGGCAGGGTTGGTTTATCCGGTAACTCATACCGCTGCAAACGGCATCCCTTTAGGCGCTGAAATAAACCCTAAATTTCAGCGCATGTTTCTATTTGATACAGGTCTGTTTCAACGAATTCTCGACTTGGATATGTCGCAGATTTTTGTGTCAAACGATTTTAAAACGATTAACCGCGGAGCGATTACCGAACTTTTTATCGGGCTTGAACTTGTGAAAAACTCTTCATGCTACAATCCTAACTCACTCTATTTCTGGCAGCGTGACAAAAGTAATGGGAATGCCCAGATAGATTTTTTGATACAACGCGGCGAAAACATTGTCCCGATCGAAGTGAAAGCCGGAACGCAAGGCTCGATGCAGAGCCTGTGGAGGTTTATGAAAGAGAAAGGGATAAAAACGGGTGTCCGCACATCACTCGAAAATTTTTCTACCTATGAGAATGTCGAAGTCTATCCTGTTTATGCCATCTCAAATTTGATAGCAAAAACTTTTTCATTGCTTAAATAATTCGGTTTCGGGCTGTACTTCTTTATATTTCATATAAACCTACTTCGTCCTGTTCTCAAATTCCATTAATTCAATCGGAGCTCCGTTATGCTCAATCATTGCAACCCGAACACCTCCTGATGGAGAGTTGGGTTTTCCAAGTAATTTAAAATTTCGATTCGCCAGTTCGTAATCCAAATCATTCACAACAAAAGCTAAGTGTGGAATTTTTTGAATTAAAGGATGAATACCGCAATCTGTATCAAATTGCATCCATTCAATACCGAAAGGACTTGTCTGAAACCCTGATGCGTAAATCTTTAAGTGAGGAATATAACTCTCTTCCGGCAACTTTTCCTCTGTCGGCACACCCATATGGTGGTATTTCCAACCCCACTTTTCAATACATTCCGCAAATTCATGATCTTCTCTAATTCCTGTAACTTTCTGCATATTAACTATTTTAGAAATTTCGTTGTCCTGTTCTGATATGGCTTCGCAGGCCTTGCCCGTTTTTTTAAAGAGGTTATCCTCTTTGGTTGACAATTCAGGAATGGAGTCCTTGTACATGCGTTGCAGTTGGGAGTAAAAAATTTCATGTTCGATGCTGTCGAAAAATTTATGCATTTATTTGCCTTTCTTTTCGACATGTATTCCTGTTTTTCAATTTATACAATTCTTTGTCGGCTATGGCTTTATCGGCGTATTCTGTTTGTGCAATTTGGCAAATATCATATAAATGACGACTTTTACCTTTGATCTTCATCTTTTCTTTTGGGCGTTGGTGTTCTTCGTGCAAAAGAAATATTTTTTCGAGAAATGTACGTTCCGGATTGACACAGCGGAGAGTAATATCATCATCGGCAAAGGGGAAACCAGAAAATGTTTGTCCAATCATCGAACGGAAAGAACGAAAAGTAGCCGGTTCCATTAACGAACGACTACCGATTTCCAACAATACGCGAGGTTGGACATAAGAAGAATATTTAATTACGGATGGATATGCAATTTCAATTTTTACAGGGTCATCATCTGGGGATTTCTCATCTACGACAAAAAGCCAAACATCCTCTATTCCCGCATCGTCAAAAGCTTTCCGTAATGAAAAAAGAAAATCATTGGATATGTATTTGTTCGAAGTGTCTTTAATTTTTCCAATCTTAGTGCGGCTGATTTCGCCGGAAAATCCGAAATATTCACGGTTAATTGCCAAATCGATATCTTCACTGAAACGATCAATCAATCCCCATGCTTTACTCAAAGAAGTACCTCCCTTAAAAACAATATGCTTTGAAATTTCCATCTGACTAATCAGCCGCAAAGTTTGTACGACCCACCAATCTTTTTCAATAATGAACGACGGTAAATTAATATTCTCTTTCAATTTACGAAGTATTATCCGTTTTTCTTCCAAATCCAATTCTGACCATTTCATACTATCAATCTGTTAATGCTTTTCGCATGATTTCACATATCCATCCCGGCGCTAACTTTAAGTCGTTTGCTAAATTCTTCGGGTTCTCTTTTTTAAGGATTTTCACAACCTTTTCAATCTCATAATCAGTTATTCTGTCTTTTCTGATGGATTTCAGAGCCTGAATAACCAAACTGCTTAACTTTCCCCAAGGCGCAAAATTTTTGGGACTTGTTTTCTTGAAAACCAAAGGCGTTCCGTTAATCATCAACTTTCTGGGAGTACCATCAGTCAGAAATAAAATCTTCATTGGAACTTGCGTAGATAGCCCCAATAAATTTTCTGAAAATAAACCGGTTGGTATAATCCTTGCTCTATCTCTCCTTGCTATTCCTTGCGCAATTTCTTCTATCCCAGGCCCAACACGACCCAAAAACACACTCTTTCGAGGAATGGTATAAATACCTCGTCCGACCCGCATTATTTTACCCTGATTGGTTAAACGCTCCAAAGCTTTGTTGCAGGCTTTATTATTTCCATAAGACGTAAAGTCGCCTGTAAAAAAAACCAACCCCCTTTTGGCTTTTTTCATTCTACTATATATCTTATTTTCAATTGTATAAATCATATATATATTGTATTTCTGTCGCAAATATAGTAACTATTTACGACACGAACAAATTTTTTACAATAATAATTACCCATTTGTATCACAAACCACCAAAACAAATTGATTTAGAAATACTCCATCCTTGTAAGCCCGATAGGTCATTTGAATTTCACTATCACCAATACATGATTATCGTCTTCATCAAGTGTCGGAGCCAATTTTTTCAAATCTCCTTTCAGTTTATTTGCTTTATAAGCTGATATAATTGACGGTGCAGAAAACAAAAATGCGCTCATGTTTTTAGGACTATCAGGTGTAAAACCGATCAATGGCCACTCACTCATATCAAAATCATCAAAAATAAGCGAAATTTCACATATTTCTCCGGTTTCAAATTCATACATCAATGTTTTAGAAGGAATATTACTTCCTTTTTCTGCAGCAATGTAATCCAACTCAGTCGTATGTAAAATAATAAATTTATCGGTTGTCAATGGAGTAGACCATACTTTCCTTGGTTCGGACGTATGAACCGACGGTTTGCGGACGATCCAAGGAGTTAAATTCCTGTTTTTTGTAAGCCGGTAAATCGTATCGGAAGAAATATCCGCAATCACAAAATCCTGATGACCGTAAAACCTGTTATTAGGTGTATGAATCGAAGCAGAGGTGAACATATTATTCCCTAAATCAATAGGAACACTTTTTTTATATCTTGCAGAAAAGTTTATGTCTAAAGCGCATACAATACTTCCATCTTTTTTTGACATAAGCATGTAAGGTTTTTCGATGTTTTTATCATAAAGAGATGAAAAAAATTCATGGTATACAAGTAAAGTTTCGTCATCAAAATTGTATGCTTCCCGTATTGGAAAATCAGCAGAATATATTAAAGTTCGTTTGTATTCCCCGCTCACAGAATAAACCAAAATTCGGTTTGTACTATTAGTCCCTACAAATATTTCCTCATTCTTTTCATCGAGAATAACTCCTGCGCCTCCAATTCGAGTATACTCTTCACCCCCTTGACCAGTACGATTGAAATGAGATATTATTTTCCCATTTCGATTGAAAACAAATATATCACCACGCATCATTTCATAAACGAGAATATAACTGTCGGAAATATGAGAAACTAAAGAAGTTCGACCCAGCAAAACATCATCGGTTGTTTCCAAAAGAACATATTCTATATCAGCAATATTTTGAAGGTATATTTCTCTGTGAACATATTTTTTTGACAAATCAATTGTGAAAATGTCTCCATTCTTCACTGTTTTTGTATTACATGCCGTAAATATTATTAAATAAAGAACAAAAGAAAAACAAATCAAGTATTTCATAATAAATTAATAGATTGATTTATTTATACTTTATACTATTTACTATTGTTTATACAAATACCCCAGAGAGGTTTTTTACGAATGATGTAAAAAAGCCTCTTTGGGAGATATTTTGTCAATTGAGCGCTTTGACGGCTTGGGTGCCGGAGACTACGATGTACAGGCCGCGTACCGGAAGGATGAGTTTGGCGTTCTGGTCTTTGGCGATCTCTTGGTGGATGAGGACGCCGATAATACTGTATACGCTCCATTTTTCGCCGACGACGAGGCCGCTGACGTACATGGTTTCGTTGTGTACATATACAGACAGCGATTTCGAGTGCAGAATTTCTGTGTCGGTAATTGTGACCGTATAGGTGATTCCGATGGATTGCTCCGTTAGTCCTGTGCCGCTGACGGTCAGGATCACTTTGTATGTGCCGGTCGGTAAGTTGTCACGCGGGATGAGTACGATATACGTTTCTTCGCCTGCTTCCAGACTGGCGGTCGTTGAGGCGGAAAGGTCGAACACATCTGCATTCGGGCCGGAGAGGGTGACCGTCAGGTCGCCCGTGGCAACGTTGCCGGTGTTCAGGATGCGTATCGTCAAGTCGTTGATGGGCAACAGTTCAATGCGTCTCACAGGGGTGGAGGAATGGGGTGTGGCGATGATAACGCCGTCAGTAGCTGTTGTCGACAGGTTAGTGGCGCCGCAGGTCAGGGCGACGGTAAAGGAGAAGGAACCGTCTGTTCCGTTTGGCGAAGATTCTGTACCTGCGATGGCGGGGGTTACGGTGGTGACGGTAATATCGCCTATGATGGGTTGCGAACCTGAGCGGAGTTGAATATCGTACGATTGGCCGAACAGTACATTGAGTGTATTTATCAACCATGTCTTGATACTTGTCGCATCGTTGGCTGTGGCCTGTGCGATGCGGTAGACGCCGCCTTCAATAGAGGACTTGACTGTTGCAACCGCTTCGGCGTCGAGTGTGGCTTGTGTCTTAGTGAAAGTAGCCGTTACCGTTACATTATAGGCCGGCATGGCGAATGTGCGGGTGTTGCCTGTGCCGCTTAGCGATACGACAGTAGCCGGTTCGCCTGTCTTGTAAGCTGTTATTGTCTCGAGTTCGTAGCCGTTGGCGGGGGTGATGGTCAGTGTGACCGTTTCGCCTTGTGTGATGGATGATGTGCGGTCTGCTGTTACGTTGCCGTTGGTTGACGCGCTGACAGTGACGGTGTACACAGGCGTTGTGGTAATGGTGCCGTTAATCACGGCAGTAGCGCTTGCGCCGCCTTTCGCGAGCGCGACGGTCAGGTTGAAACTGCCGTTAACGCCGCCCGCAGCAGCCGTGAAACTGCTAAACGTAAGGTTGGCTTCTGTTACCGTCAGGCCCGTGGATGCTATTAAGCTGTTGATTTGTGCGACTAACCACGTTTTCACCGTCGCCTCGGTGTTGGCTGTGATATATGACACGGTGAATGAGGCGTTTTCTATCGCATTTTTGGCTGCCGCAACCGCTTCGGCGTCCGAAGCTTGTGTATTGGCGAAGGTAGCTGCCACGGTTACATTGTAGGCGGGCATGGTGAATGTGCGGTTTGTACCCGAACCGGTAAGTGTTACCGTCGTCGCGGGGTCGTCTGACTTGTAAACAGCGATCGTGTTTAACTCGTACCCTGCATTAGGCGTGACTGTTAGCGTTACTGTTACACCTGGGAGCGCGGACATCCTGTCCGCGACAACACTACCGTTTGTCGTACTGTTAACTGTCACAGTATAAGCAGTAATTGCTGTTGCAGTAATCGTGTTGCCGTTACAGGTCGCCGTTCCGGTAGCGCTTCCTTTCGCAAGCGCGACGGTCAGGTCGAAACTGCCGTCTACGCCGCCGGCAGCCGCTATGAAGTTACTAAGTGTAAGGTCGGTTTCTGCTACTGTCAGTCCTGTGGATGTGATCAGGGTGTTGATTTGGGATACCAACCATGTCTTCACCGTTGCTTCAGTGTTGGCTGTAGCCTGCGCTACGGTGAAAGGAGCGCTTTCAATTGCGTTTTTAGCGGCTGTGACGGCTTCGGCATCGAGTGTGGCTTGTGTCTTTTTGAACGTAGCCGTCACCGTTACATCATAATCCGGCATGGCGAAGGTGCGGGTATTGGTTGCGCCGCTGATTGTTACCATCGTCGACGGGTCGCCTGTTTTGTGTGCTGTGAGGGCGTCCAACTCATAGTCGGTGTCAGGGGTGATGGTCAGTGTGATCGTCTCACCTTGGATCGCGGACATCTTGTCCGCGATAACGCTACCGTTGGTAGACGCGCCTACCGTAACCGCAAAGACAGGGCTTGCAGTAATCGTATTGCCGGTCTTGGTCGCCGTTGCATTGGCGCTACCTTTGACGAGCGACACTGTAAAGTCGAAACTGCCGTCGACGCCATTGGATGCCGCCGTTAAGCTACCGCCTAAGTTGATGTCGGTATCCGTTACCGGGTCGATATTATATGGCGTTATAATTGCATTGATTTGAACTGTTAACCATGTTTTTACCGAGGCATCGTCATTGGCTGTGGCTTGTGCAACAATGTATGTAGCGTTTTCAACCGCATTTTTGGCGGCTGCTATCGCTTCCGCATCGAGTGTAGCCTGCGTTTTAACGAAAGAAGCCGTTACCGTCACATCGTGGGCGGGCATTGAGAAGGTACGGGTGGCGCCCGTGCCGCTAAATGTTACCGTATTTGAGGTATTGCCTGTTTCGTATACGGAAATATCACCCGTCAACTCATACCCTGCGTCGGGGGTGATGGTCAGCGTAATCGTGGCGCCCGACGCGGCGGTTGTAACATTGGCCGTAACGCTGCCGCCTGTCATCATTGCAATCGTGACGGAGTACACTGCGGCTGCCGAAATTGTATTTCCATTCTTTGCAGCTGTGTCGTTAACTGTACCTTTTACAAGCGCGACGACGAAGTCGAAACCGCCGTCAACGCCGCTGGAAGCCGCCGTAAAGTTGTTCAATGTGATGTCGGTTGCAGTGACGGTTATACCTGTCGTAGCTGTAATCAGATCGTTGATTTGGGCAGCTAACCATGTTCTTACTGCTGCTTCCGTATTGGCTGTGGCTTGTGCTACCGTATAGGTGCGGCTTTCGATCGCAGTTTTGGCTGTTGCAACCGCTTCGGCATCGAGCGTAGCCTGTGTTTTTTTGAAAGTAGCCGCAATCGTTACTCCATAAGCAGGCATGACAAAGGTGCGGGTGGCGCCTGTGCCTGATAGCGTGACGGTTGTTGTCTGTTCTCCTGTCTTGAAAGCCGTGATGGCGTCCAATTCATAATCTGCGTCCGGAGTGATAGTCAGTGTGACGGTTTCTCCTGGGAGCGCGGACAGGATGTCCGCGCTGATACTACCGTTAGAAGAGACGCTAATGGTAACCGTATAGACGGGCGTCGCCGTAATCGTGTTACCGCTCTTGACGGCTGTGTCGGTAGCGCCACCCTTTGTCAGCGCTACGCTGAAATTGAAACTGCCATTCACACCGCTGTTGGCTGCTGTGAAGCCACTTATTGTTATATCACTTTCCAATAAAGTGATTCCGGTCAATGTTATCAGGGTATTCAGTTGAGCCGTCAGCCATGTTTTGACTTCCGTTTCCGTATTGGCGACAGTCTGTGCTACCGTATAAGAGTTCCCTTCAATCGTCGTTTTGGCTGTTGTCACCGCTTCGGCGTCTAAGGTAGCCTGCGTTTTCTTGAAAGTAGCCGTTACCGTCACATCGTAGGCCGGCATCGCAAAGGTGTAATCCGGGAGAACGGGGGTAAGCGTTACCGTTGTCGCCGGCTCACCGGTTTTATAGGCCGAGATGTCATCCAATTCATACCCTGCGTCAGGAGTGACTGTTAGCGTGACTGTTTGGCCTGAGATCGCGGACAGGATGTCAGTGACAACACTACCGTTGGCGAAGACGCCAATGGTAACCGTATAGACAGGCGTCGCCGAAATCGTGTTGCCGCTCTTGGAGGCTGTTGCGGTGGCGCTGCCTTTTGTAAGAGCTATGGTGAAGTCGAAACTGCCGTCAGCGCCGTTAGCAGCCGCTGTGAAGGAGTTAAATGTAATATCACTTTCAGTCAGCGTGATCCCTGTAGATAATATTGCATTATTTATTTGCGTCACCAACCATGTTTTAACAAGCGCTTCGGTATTGGCAGTGGCCTGCGCTACTGTATAGGTTCCACCTTCGACCGTCGTTTTCGCTGCAGCAACAGCTTCTGCATCGAGTGTAGCCTGTGTCTTTTTGAATGTGGCCGCGACGGTCACATCATAATCCGGCATGGTAAACGTGCGGTTGTTGTCAGTTCCGCTGAGCGTTACCGTCGTCGAGGGATCGCCTGTTTTATTTGCCGAGATAGCATCCAATTCATAATCGGTGGCAGGGGCGATAGTCAACGTGACTGTTTCACCCTGGGACGCGGACGTCTTGTCCGCACTAACGCCACCGTTAGTCATGCTTCCCATCGTAACCGTATAGACAGGCGTTGACGATATAACGCCGTTATTTGCAGCGTTATTGTTTGCGCTGCCTTTCGTCAGCGCAACCGTAAAGTCGAAGCTGCCGTTCGTACTTACAGTAGCGGCGGTAAAGGCGCTCAAGGTAATATTACTCTCCGACACGGTGATGCCTGTTGCTGTTATCAAGGCGTTGATTTGCGATGCCAACCATGTTTTAACTAACGCTTCCGTATTGGCGGTGGCCTGCGCTACCGTGAATGTGTTGCTTTGGATAGTGGACTTGGCAGCGGCGACTGCAGCGGCATCCAATGTCGACTGCATTTCTTGGAAAGTAGCCGTCACCGTTACACCATAAGCCGGCATGATGAAGGTATAGGTCGCACCGTTGTCTTTACCTGAGCCGGTCAATGGCACATCCGTGACATCGTTTGTTTTATGCGCCGCAATCGAAGCCAATTCGTAACCGGAGGTAATATTCGCGAGGGTGAGCGTTACCGTTTCGCCCTGCGTATAAGCGGCTTTGTTGGCCGTCACATCACCGTTGGCGAATGTTCCAATGCTCACCCCGAAGGTGATAGCCCAATTTGCATATAGCGTAGTGTCTTGTGTTACGGTATAATTATCAAAATCCCATACATTCAGGAATGTGTTATTGTCGGTATACCAACCGCCAAAGGCGTAATCCAACCTTGTGGGGTCGGGGGAAGGTCGGGTGACATAGCCTCCCAAAGGAACAGTTTGCGGGACAATCGTGACACTTTCACCTGCAAACGATACCGTATAATCGGGGAGGACACTGGTAGTAAATAACGCTTCTATCACTACATCATCATTCACTGTTATCTCCAATGTACTAAGGATAGTAACTAAAGCGCCGTCTACCTTCCAGCCGGTAAACTCATATCCGCCTAACGGGTTTGCCCTCAATACCAAACTACTCCCATGTTCATATTTCCCGGTTCCACCTCCTGTAACAGTACCGCCGGCAACATCAAAGTTGACGACTACATCATACAATTTCGGTTTGAAAGCGGCGGTTACTGTTTTGCTTGAGAGCAATGTGTATGCATAAGTAGGATTCGTGGATAGGGTTTCACCGTTCATGCTCCATCTGTCGAACACATAACCCGTATTCTGTGTGGCCTGCAGATTCAATACTTCGGTGTAATTGTACAGGCCGGGCAGTGGTGTAACCGTACCGCCTGCTGCGGGCTCGATTGACAGGTTAAACTGCATTTGTCCTCCCATATATTGGTTCCAGTTCACCGATTTACCGGATTTACCTGTAAAACCTTCGTTGTCGGTAATATCGGCAGTCTGAACAGTTAAGACATAATAACCGTCGCTTCCCGTCACTTGCGATATATCTAATTTGAACGTCTGTGCGTCAACTTGTGCGATAGTAATCAGACTGACATCAACGGCTACTCCCTGACAAATCAACTGAATATCGTCGGTAGTAAATGTGGAAGCGTTGATCTCTTTATTGAAACGCACCGTAATCTCCTCCACGGGAACCGATGAAACGGTTTGTGGCGCTCCGTCGAACGATTCCACTTCCAAAAGCAGGTTGGGACGGGGTGAAAAAGTGAGCAGATATTGTTCGTTACCGCTTCCTAATTCATCAATTAGATGTAGTTTGTTTTCCTTCAACGGGTCTTTTCCGTCACGCAAAGTGCGGTCGGTTTGCCAGAAATTGCGCAAATCGATGATTGCATTGTCACTTAGTCTTTTTATTTCAAGCAGTTGCTGATTTCCGCTGGTAGGATCATTGATGACGCCATAGTTCCAGCCTGCGGCAAACGGTGTAACGGTCAATTGATATTGATCACTTCCTACGGTGACACTTTGAATGTCCGTCGTCACAACTACCGGTTCGATTGTTCCGTCCGAGAGGTAGATACGGTCGGGCAGGTCTTCGGCGTCGAGTATGTCGTTTACGACAAACCCCGTCAGGAACGAGCCGGCGCCATCGGGCGTGCGTATGCTGCGAATCAATTCATGTATAGAGACCTCGTTCAGCAGGGTCAAGTCCGGATTCCCGTAACTGGTTACATGCGTCGCCGTCACATCATATTCGGTAAAATGTCCAAGCAATGAACCCGTAAACCACCATTGGGCATACGTCGTCGTAGCGGCGGGTATATTGCCGAAATCGGTTGCCACACTGCCGCCCAAAGCCAGCGTATAATCGCCTCCATTCAACTGTGAACTCAGCAATTCAAAATCAATAAACAATCCTTTCTGATTATCCACAATCTTAGGTTGTTGCGTTACCATGCGGACATTGGTAGCATCTCCCGCGCCTACATTATTTATTAACAGCGAAAATTCGGCAGGCACAACAGGTTCTATTTCAGGCGTCAACGGGTCATCGCCCAAGATGTCGCGCTGCATGAAATAAGTCAAATCAAGGTTAGGTGATGGTTTCACCGTCAGTGTTACCGGGAACAAATCCCGCGTCACTTCCAATCCCGTGAACGGGTCGGTATACGACAACGAACCGCTGAACGAATAGTTAATCGGGTCGGTAGGCGCAGCATATTTGGTTGGAATAAAGACGATAGTTGCCACACCTGTTTTCTGTGCATCCAACGACCAGAAACCGTTCAGTGCACCACCGAACTCCTTCAGGCTTTCATTGTTGATCTGAAATTCGTGCGAAGTAGCCACTTTACCAAATTCATCTTTTACCACTAAGTTCAGTCTGACATTTTCCATTGCGATACTTTCATGGCCGTTGAATACGGTCAATGTTCCACGGAAAGCCTGCCGGGTCATGGTCATAGATTGAGAAAACTGTAGAGTAATGGTGGCGCAAACAGAGTTACTACCCTGTGCGTAGCTCTCAAGATATGTAAGAGTACTTCCAAACATATCTTTAAAATTTGTATATCCATTATCTATACTATATTCATTAATTTGATTTAAGTCGTCAATCTTCAATGATTTTATTGTTATGAAATCGTCATCATAACCTGACGGCAAGTCTTCAACATCGTAATAACCGCTATTCCAATAGTTGATGCTTCTATTCCATCGTTCTGCTAAGTTTTGAATATCTTCGTCGGTTATTAGCGGATTGGAAAAGTTGTTTTTCAAATTCAACAAACCTGTAGCATCTATTAAACCCGAAGAATTTGTATTATTAAAAAACAGTATTATAAATTCAGTCATATTATCAACACCACCCCATGTCTCTTCAGGAAAAATGGAAAAGAATGACGCTTCAATTAGCGCAGTAAATTGTTCCATTTGTTCCAGATTATCATATGCCGTTACCAATGGGTTTGAAGCGCTTCTTGTATGTATTGAATTTAGAGAATTTGCAACATCACTACGAAGTTCTATCATTGTACATTCACTTATAGCAGACAAAATACCAATTATGCAATCAGGAAGTTTAATACCTAAAAAATTCTTTAATGCTTCTTGAGTAGCGCAACTAACGATATTTATCACAAAATCCCTTACAGTTTGCCACCAATTGATTTTTGACTGTGAGTAAGCGCCGAATAGCAAATCTATCGCTGAACCTGTAATTTCAGTAGCTAAACAATTCACTCCCGGTAAACATCCATATAACGCCTTTGAGATAGTTACGACACAAGGTTCACAATCCTCATTTGTTGTAACAACGATTGGGTTGACGTCGCCGAAACCGCCACCACCGTTACCGCAGGCTGGGCAACCACCGCCGGGGCCGGGGCCTTTAAGACCTTCGTAGTATCTTTCTTCGTTATCGGTGACATTGCAATTAACGTCATTTGAACCTAATTTGATTGGGAGAGAAAAGAACCTGTTCCATTTTTGATCAAGTCCGCAATAATGAAAATAAAGTACTCCTGCAAAAAACTTTTTGCAATTCAGTTCATCACCACTTCTAAGAGCCAATGATTTTGTTTGGTCATTAAGAGAAATCTTAACCGGTATGACAATAGATTCTTGCGGTCGTAAGCTTAAATTGTCAATAGATGGATAATCAAACAATATATCAGGATCGTCCGGGAATGTCAATTGGACGTCATGTGCTGTTATTAACCCTTTATTGGTCAATACTGTATTAAATATATAAAAACCTTTATTTAAGAATTCATCAATGGGAAGTTGAGCAGGAACTTCAATTACAACCACCGGAACAGGCACATTGGTTTCATAATTCACCGTAGTGATAATATCATATTCATCATCTATTTCTGTTTCTTCTACTTCCCATGTTATCGTTATAGCCTGAAAACTCAGGTTTACCACCTTTGTAGTGATTTTTCCCGGGTCGACTAAAATATAGTTCCTGTAACTGTCGTGCTTTTCTGCCGAAACTTCAAGTGAGTAATATCCCTCCGGCAAGTTGTTTATTGTAAACAATCCGTCTTGACCGGTAAAGCCTTCCGAAATTAGTGCGTTCGATGTAGGATGTTTAACCGACACTTTCGCGCCTGCCAAATGCGGCGCTTCTGCCGTATAATAGGTGTATTCATCGCAAACGTCGACAACTAATGTGCCGGTTGATTCGGAAACAGGTTCTACCGAGAATGATAATACAAATCCCGTACCATTTTCGCAATTAACACCAATGGTTCCTGTAATAGGCACATTCAATTGCAGATTATCGCCTGGTATGAAGCGTAATATAACCGTTGTCGATTCATCGGAAGACAAGGAGGCCATTTCCATTGGCGTAGCCGTACTGAGCCATGTAGCGGCAGACGGAAGGTTGATGGTGATTTTACCTGTTTCTCCTTTCCCTGTATTGGTAATGGTAAAAGGATAATCGCGTGTAGCGCCTTTCGTCATCGTGGTACGGATGGAAGATACGTCGGCTTGCAGTTTGCCTGTCGGCGTGCGGAAATAAGTATAAAGCGTTAATTCCATCAGATCGCTTTCATCGCTTATAATTTGTATCTTGATTTGTTGCCAGTCTTTGCCTTCGCTCGGCGCATTGCCTGTGAGCGTGTAGTTCATTGTCGCGGTTGCATCTCCGGCGATGCTGCTTAGCGGCTGGAAAACGACGGAAGCATTATCAATGGGCGAAACAATTACCGCCCTGACATTTGTCAACGCTAAACTGCCTGTATTGGTCAGTTTGATTGTACCGTTGTAAGGTTCATCTACTAACAGATCATGGGTGATGTATCCCGAACCTTCGCGTTTAAGGCCGTAGATGTCAAAATAGCATTGTTCGTCTGTCAGTCCTTCTTTTGGATAGCAGGCGCCAACGCTGAAATGACCGGATTGGGTAATGGAGGGCTGGTAAGTAACCTGAAATTGTCCCGAAGCATCTGTTGCCGCTTCCAATGTCTGGCGGACACCCGAAGAAATAAGATATACTTCGACGGCGGTATTAACGGTCTGGACACCTGTGAGTTGGCCGGAAATAATAACCGATTCGCCTTGCTTGTAGACTTGCTTGTCGGTGGTGGTGGTTGCTGTGAATTTAGGTAGTAACTTGATCGGTATCTTTTCGGAGGTGTTGTTTAGATAGAGCAACTCCTTGACGGTCTGATTTTCGTTCACTACCGCATGGATCGTGAAATTACCCGCCAAGTCGGGCAGGGTGGCGTTTTGGACCTCTATTGTGTCGAACTCATTGACAGCCAAAGATTTTGATGTTTGTAAAGTAAGAAATATATCAGTGGAATGGCTTAGATAGACATTCACCGGGACGCGCGCCAGCGACGCCGCTCCTACATTGTTTACAACTACATAAAAATCTGCTTTTCCTCCGGCCATAAATTCCGTGCCCGATAAGAAAAAGATAGATGTAATTGCGTCAGGGAGTGTTTGGTCGGAGATCATCGCCCAGCATGTACCCTTTTTGTAGCCGTCGGCGGTGACGGAGAAAACGACGGTACGGTCGCCTTTGGGGACGCCGGTCGTATTGGGAAGAACCGAAACTGGAACCTCTACCGAAACGCTGCCTGCCGGGATGATTACCGTTTTTTCATAATCCAGATCGACGTCGTAATCGCTGGAAATAGTTACCGTTAGTGCAGCTGTCGGAGGCGTATTCCTTGTAACGGTCAGTATCGTCGCATCCGTTTTCCCTTCCGGCAACATGGGTTGGGAGGAGGTGATTTTCAATGCGGGCGAGTTGGTGTCCAAAATAGTGACGAAAGCCTTTACGGTTCCGGCGTTTGTTCCTGTAACGGAACAGCTGCAGGAAGAGACATAAACCGCCGCCGTGACCTCGACTAAGAGGTCGCCATCAACCTGGTCGTTATCAATAACGCCAATCGTGAATTGTACTTCTTCCACACCCGGCTGCAGCGTGAGACGCGGATTAGCGTAATAGAGCCTGCCGTTGGAATTGTCTGATAACTGAACCGTTATTTGGTTGTTTGCATGGCTAAGCCTGCGTAGCGTTGCTTTTATCGCCTGCAATCCCGCCGATTTGCCTACGGAATCTGGCGTCAATGTGAGGGATATTTCAGGTAGATTGGTGTTGATCAAGTCCAAGTACAGTTTCGCCGGATTGTGTTTCGGGGCGCTTGCCGTAATTTCAAGTTCACGCGTCATATCGGGAAGTTTATCGTCGATAGCCGATATTTTTACAACGACACTTTTTTGATTGGCGGGGATCGTTACCTGTGTCGGGAGATTCAAGCGTTTTGTTAAGTTACAGGTCAAGCCGACAATCAACTCCGACGATGTAATACGTTCTCTTTCAAGGATTATATCAATCGAATCGCCTTGGGTGATTTCTGTTACGGAAGCGGTCAGCGACAAGGAAGGCCAGGTGGCGTCATCGATAACAACCTGTCGCGTTACCGTCGCATAACCGTTACCATCAGCGCTGATGGTAACGATTGAATCTATATCTAAAACATTGTTGTTTATCGCGCTGATATAGAAAAATGCGCCCGACTGTTGCGCCGGTATAGTGACTGTCGCCGGGACGGAAAGCCGCTGCGGGTCGTCAGTAGACAATGTGAACACTTGCGCCTCCGACCAGTTGCCGCTCCGGGACAATTTGCACTGAACAAGCGCAGAACTGTTTTCAGAAAGGGCGTTAGCGGGTGTTTCCAACAACAATTTTTTCGTTATGGTAAAAGACTGGTCGCTTTTGGCCGTATTATTCCCTTGTGCGCCCGGTAATTCGCCTGCATTGGTGTCGGGGATGATCTGAACAGACAATTTCACCTCGCCTTCTACGCCGAGCAGTTGCGACAGGGCAATCTCCGCCTGCCGGTTCACCGCACCTCCTGTATTAATCGTTCCCTCATAGTATAGCGTTCCCAGAAATGTTTGATTGTCAGTGGTGTCAATCAGCACGAGCCGTTCGCTCCAGCCCGCCTGGGTAGCGGCGTCGCCGATATTTTTCACCGTCCATGTGGCGATGAACTGTTCGCCGGGCGCTACTGTGTTTTTATTAACGACGATATTTTCAACCGTAAAATCGGGACGAGGTTCTGCTACGACCTTGATGGCGCCCGGGTCGGACGCCGTAACCACATTATCGCCGTTCAAAGCGCTCAATACGACCTGATTAAACTCAAAAGGATAGTTTACACCTTCCTGCCAAGTAAGGGGCACGGTGACGGGGATATGAAATAAAATCCCCGAATTGCCTTTGATGAGCTTATTACTTATCGAAAAGATGAGTATCTGATAGCTGTTGTTCTCTTCCGCGCGTACATATATCTGATGGTCATCCTTGCGGTCGGTTAGAACGACGCCTTCGGTTTTGACCTGCGCATCCTGTGGAATATGGATACTTACCTGTATGCCTGCGATGCCGGCATCATTCGTCATATATACCGGAACAAGCACTTCCTGCCCTAATTTTCCATCTGTTACCGGAATAGATAACTGATTGACCGACTGGGCGCGCACCTCAAGCCCATAAAACAATAACCCTAATATTGCTATTATAATAACTTTTGTTTTCATCGCCTTATTATTTATTAATCAACATCTTATTTGTTTGTCTCTCACTGTATTTATTGTCTCTGACAGTTTCCAGTACGTAAATATATATTCCTGCCGGTAAACGGGTATTTTGATAGGTCGCCTTATGCCGACCCTGTTCAGCAGGCAAGTTACTTATCAGTTCGACTAACTGTCCTGTGGAACTGTAAATTTTAATACTCACGGCAGTTGCCGGTTCGGACAGGTAATATATAAATGTAGTAGCGTCGGAGAAGGGGTTAGGCGCATTGAATAGTTCAATTTTGCCTCCAGTCGGAAAGTCATTATTAGTCGGACTGTTTGAAATCAGTACTTCTATCGGTTGAGCCGACTTGGTAGAGATGATAGCCTGTTCAATCGTTTGATCTTTACTTAGTGTGAATAAAGCAGTTCGTCCGGCTGGAATCACCTGTCCTCCCAAAGAGAATGCCAATACGCTTATTTGGCCCGAATCATCCTCCTTTCGGATAGAAAGTAGAATATCCGGATTGTCTATTAATGAATTTATTTCCTCCACAGAAGCGCCGGAGATACGAATATCAAAAGCGGCTGCTTCAACGGGCGACACGAGGTAGACTATCCCGTCGTCAACTTGCAGTTCCGCATATTCGGGTGCGCTTCTTGTTCGTGAGAGGTATTCATTCGACTTGTCGCTTCCAAACATTGAGGCTTCATTCAACCCGTAAATCTGTGCGCTTTTCAGCCCTAAGGATGCCCCCGATTCTAACGGATTTGATTGAATATGACTGACTAACAATACCAGGTCTTGAATATTGACAACTGTATCAGCATACATATTGGCGGCCCCGAAATTAAAGGGCGACGGGTGTTCCATCAGAACATAATTCAACGTTTGCTGAATATCAAATACGTTCACCAAACTGTCTATATTTGAATCGCCCATCCTGTAGTCTATGGTATAGGAAAGGGAAGTACCCGTCGCGTTCCCGTTTGTTTGGCGAAGCTCGATAACCGAGCCTGAAAGTATTATCCGGTCTTCATTCATATTATTGAAGAACGACGCCGCATTGACTGAATTCAATGGGGAAGAATTAATCTTCGTTGAAGAATGATAGATGTCAAATGTCGGGACAAAGTCGAAGCTCTGATTTGAATGGTTGTATTTGGAAATTCCGGGGATCTGCATCTCGGTCGTTTTTCCGTTCACCACGAAATCGCCACCCTCAACACTTTGATTATTAATTTGTAAAGTAGTGATGGTAACCGGTAGTGGGACATCGATGCCTGTTATGGAATTACCTGATACATTAAGCGTCTGTAAATAAGGCAGATCAACCAAATCGGGAATACTTCCCGACAAGTTGTTGGAAGGCAATTGAACGGATACGACATGTCCTGCATATAAGCCTACTCCCTCCCATGCTCTTTGATTCAGGTCATTTACGGTAATAACCCATTTGCGTGTCCAGTTCTCGCCATCCGTCGATTGATAGAAAGCTTTTAAAGCATTATATTCGCTGTCGGGAACAGGTGAAGTATCACTTAAACCCTCGAACTCGTAAGCCCCGATGTCGGGCGCTGAACCGTTACCGCTGTAGCCTGCTTTGCCATGACGCGGGTTGCCGTCTATGTCTGTCGTAACCCAATCAATGGATTGCCCGCCGCTCTCAGCTTTGGTCGGCACATCCGTCCGGATGTTGAAATCAAAAGGCGCGACTGTGTTGATAAACGGCACATCTGTCTGTTGGGAAGCGCTTTCACGACCGTCGCCAAGCAAATCGATATAGTCGGTTACCGAAGACAGGTTAACGGTTGAATTGCTGTAAATTGTTCCATTCTCGCTGAAATAGATATTGTTATTACTGCCCTGCAGTATATTGTTGTTGTCGGAAATGTTATTTGTAAAGCAGCGTGAAACGCTGTTCGTCGACTTGTTAATAAAAATATTATTATACAAACCTAATTTACCATTGGCGGTATTGATACTCAAACAATAAGTCGTACTTGTAGTAACAGACGCATAAACCGTATTATGGGCGAGATATATCGTATCTGTGACATTGGCGCGAAAAACATAAATCCCGGTCGATGTGGTTTGGACCAGGTTATTGTACATGCGTTGATTATTCCCGTAATCCAAATAGATACCTTCAGAAGTCGCATTGGTGATTTTATTTTCGGATAGGGTAAGGTTGTTCAATGTTCCGCCGCGGCAATAAATGCCCCTATCAATACTGTCAATCGTATTTTTACGGATAGTATTGCCTGTACCGGATGTTTCCAAATAATATCCGTAACCCGCATTTATTACGGATATATTCTCAGCAAGGAGTGTATTTACAGTCCCGGTTGCCCGAATACCATAATTGTTATTTACCCTCCGTAACCGGATATTACAATTGAGTAATTGGATATTGGAGACATTGACAAGATAAAATCCCTGTTCAAGATAGTTGCTATTCGTAGTCCCTGCATTCTCAATATCCAAGCCATCAAAAGTGATATAACTAACGCCATCCAGATTGAAACAGGCATCTCCGTTATTCGATGTACCCGTCACAAGTATCGACGGATTGGCGCCGCTGCCGGATTTTTGGAAAATTACCGGTTTGTCAACCGCACCTCCCACTACAATCCGCAATCCTCTATAGTCTGTCAACGCGATAGTATGTGTCTGTCCGGCTGTAATGTCAAATGTTGTTGCGCCGGAAACACCCCTGGTATTCAATGCGTTAATAGCATCTTCAAACGAATTGAAATTACGCGCAGTAGTAGATTGGGTATTGTCGATGGTATAAACGCCGGATAAAGCGGATAAGTCTTCACTATCACTTATTCCGTCAAACTCGTAAGCTCCAATGTCGGGCGCTGAACCGTTACCGCTGTAGCCGGCAGTGCCATGACGTGGGTTGCCGTCTATGTCTGTCGTAACCCAATCGATGGATTGTCCGCCGCTCTCGGCTTTGGTCGGCACATCCGTCCGAATATTGAAATCGAAAGGCGCTACCGTGCTGAAAAACGGCACATCTGTCTGTTGGGAAGCGCTTTCACGACCGTCGCCAAGCAAATCAGCATAGTCGGTAACCGAATGTATGGTAACGGTTGAATTGGTATAAACAGCGCCGTACTCCGAATAGTAAATATTATTATTACTGCCCGTCAGTATATTACCGTTATCAGAACTGTTATTTAAAAAACAACGTGAACTGTTGTTCGTAGACTTGTTAATAAAAATATTATTGTACAAACCTAATTTGTCATTTGCAGTATTAGCCCTCAAACAATAAGTCGTACTCGAAGTAACAGGTACATAAACCGTATTATGGGCAAGATATATCGTATCGGTGGCATTGGAACGATACACATAAATCCCGGTTGATGTGGTTTGGATCAGGTTATTGTACAGGCGTTGATTATTCCCGTAAGACAATTGAATTCCAATGTCAGTTGCATTGGTGATTTTTGTTTCTGAAAGGGTAAGATAGTTCATTGTACCAAGGCTATTAATTCCCCTATCAACGCTGTCTATCACATTTTTACGGATAGTATTGCCTGTTCCGGATGCTTCAATATAATATCCGTAACCCGCATTTATCACTGATATATTCTCTGCAAGGAGTGTGTTTACAGTCCCGGTAGTCCGAATACCATAATTGTTACTTGCCCTCCGTAACCGGATATTGCAATTGAGTAATTGGATATTGGACACATTGAC
>Ga0099364_10002986_pt1 | contig 26690 bp, 15 predicted proteins | sample TergutTh196P3_FD_73070 | JGI IMG/M metagenome (GOLD analysis project Ga0099364, IMG submission 73070) | Microcerotermes parvus P3 segment gut microbial communities from Pointe-Noire, Republic of the Congo - Th196 P3 | ecosystem: Host-associated > Arthropoda: Insects > Digestive system > Gut ...
GGGCAGACTGTAAATCTGTTGTCTTTCGACTTCGGAGGTTCGAATCCTCCTCTCCCCACGTCAGCGCATAATAAGCGGGAGTAGCTCAGTTGGTAGAGCATAACCCTTCCAAGGTTAGGGTCGCGAGTTCGAGCCTCGTCTCCCGCTCAATGACGCGCTGCCAATGTAGCTCAGGGGTAGAGCACTTCCTTGGTAAGGAAGAGGTCATGGGTTCAATTCTCATCATTGGCTCTGAATTTTTATTTTTTTGAATAATCTTAAAAACTTAATTTTTAATATATTGTAATCATGGCACAAAAAGCAAAATTTGACAGGTCAAAACCGCACGTAAACGTCGGTACAATAGGTCACGTAGACCACGGTAAAACAACCCTTACCGCTGCTATCACGCAAGTGTTGGCTTCAAAAGGGCTATCAGAAATACGTTCTTTCGATTCTATCGACAATGCTCCCGAAGAAAAAGAAAGGGGTATTACCATCAATACGGCGCACGTTGAGTACCAAACAGCCGTTCGCCACTATGCGCACGTTGATTGCCCCGGACACGCCGACTATGTGAAGAACATGGTCACCGGAGCTGCTCAAATGGACGGCGCAATAATAGTGGTTGCCGCTACCGACGGACCTATGCCTCAAACCCGCGAGCACATACTGTTGGCTCGGCAGGTGAACGTTCCTAAAATCGTAGTTTTCATTAACAAATGCGATGCTTCCGACGTAGACGATGAACTAATCGACCTCGTAGAACTTGAAATGCGCGATTTGTTGAGCTTCTACGAATATGACGGCGAAAATGTACCCATTATTCGCGGTTCAGCGTTAGGCGCAATGAACAACGAACCCGTATGGGTCGAAAAAGTAATGGAACTGATGGACGCTGTAGATACGTACATCCCAATTCCTCCGCGCGAAAACGAAAAACCGTTCCTGCTCCCAGTAGAAGACGTGTTCTCAATTACCGGACGCGGTACAGTGGCAACAGGTCGTATCGAAACAGGCGTTGTTAATACCGGCGACGAAATGGAAATCATCGGATTGGGCGCAGAAAAATTGAAAACGGTTGTTACCGGAGTTGAAATGTTCCGCAAAATACTCGACCGCGGCGAAGCAGGCGACAACGTTGGACTGTTGCTGCGTGGTATCGACAAGAAAGCTATCAAGCGCGGACAAGTTATAGCCAAACCGGGTTCAATTAAGCCTCACACAACGTTCAAAGCTGAGGTTTACGTTTTGAAAAAGGAAGAAGGCGGACGCCACACTCCTTTCCATCAAAAATATCGTCCGCAGTTCTACCTGCGCACCTTAGACGTGACAGGTGAAATAAGCCTGCCCGAAGGACGCGAAATGGTTATGCCCGGCGATAACGTAACCATAACGGTCGAACTGATATATCCCGTAGCTATCAACCAAGGGCTTCGTTTCGCTATTCGCGAAGGCGGACGCACGGTCGGAGCAGGTCAGGTAATTGATATTATTGATTGATTTGTTTGTTGTTGATTAATTCCAAAACAGGAGTGTAGTTCAAGGGTAGAATAGCGGTCTCCAAAACCGTCGATGGGGGTTCGAATCCCTCCACTCCTGCCTAAAAATTATCAAATAAAATGAGTAATAAAATAAGCAATTACCTGCAAGAATCCTATAATGAACTGATACACAAGGTAAGCTGGCCCTCGTGGGCTGACCTTCAGAGCAGTTCGATTGTGGTGATGGTAGCATCATTGATTATTGCCCTTGTTGTGTTTGCAATGGACGGCAGTTTTCAATTTGTGTTTGAAAAGTTTTATGAGATTTTTAAACCATCTGCCTAATAGTTTATAAATGAGCGAATCAGTAACATCAAGAAAATGGTATGTTTTACGTAGCGCCGGCGGAAAAGAAAAAACCGCTAAGGAATACATTGATAGCCAAGTAAGAGCAATGGGATGGCGTAATAATATTACGCAAGTGCTAATCCCCACAGAAAAGGTATACCAAATTAAAGGCGGGAAAAAAATAAGCAAGGAGCGTACTATTCTGCCTGGGTATGTCCTAATAGAAACCGAATCGATGACCGGCGAAATGATACACATGTTGCGCAATGTGCCGGGAGTGTCAGGTTTTATTGAAGAAGAGCGCATCGTAGACGGTGCGCGCAAAAAGGTTCCTGTACCAATGCGTCCGGTCGATGTAAAAAGAATTTTGGGAAAAGTAGACGAACTCGCTGCAAGCGACGAAGAACTCGAAGTAGCATTCTTTACGGGCGAAATAGTGAAGGTCATCGACGGACCTTTCAACAGCTTTTCGGGAACAATAGAAGACGTGAACAACGAGCAGAAAAAACTTAAAGTAATGGTCAAAATATTTGGACGCCAAACACCACTCGAACTGAACTTTACTCAGGTCGAAAAAATGTAGCGAACCAAATCATAAAAATTTTTGGAGCAAGGTGCCCATGGTATCAGTCCCGTTTCCTTCGTTTTATTTCGTCGCGTATCTTTGAGGCGTGTTCGTAGTTTTCGTTTGTTATTGCCTCGTTCAGCACTATTTCCAATTCGGGGATATCCATGTATTGCAATTCGGTTTTTTTCTTACCGGTTTTACGGGTGGGCGCAGTTTTTCCGGCAGGCTGCGGTTCATTTGAAAAAACAATACCAGCTCGGTCTAAAATATCTTCGGTAGTGTAGATTGGACAGTTGAATTTCAATGCTAATGCAATAGCATCTGACGTACGGGCGTCAAGTTCCACGCGCTTACCGGCATTTGAACATGTCAATTTCGAATAAAAAATTCCCTCTTCCAATCGGAAAATAAATACCGATTCAACAAAAATGCCGTATTCCATCGCAAAATTGTAGAACAGGTCATGCGTCATCGGGCGTGGCTGGTTCAAACCTTGCAACTGTATGACTATGGCTTGAGCCTCAAAACCTCCAATGATAATCGGAATACGTCTGTTGCTGTTTTCTTCGCCCAGCACCAACGCATAAGCGCTTGTTTGTGTTTGGCTGTATGAAATGCCTAACACATTAAGGGATACTTTTTTCATTCAGTTTTGGTTTTTCCAAGTAGCGGGGACAGGACTCGAACCTGCGGCCTTTGGGTTATGAGCCCAACGAGCTACCACTGCTCCACCCCGCAATATATCTTTATCTTAACGAGTATTACCATTTTTTTTGCGCTGCAAAGATAATACTATTTTAGATATTTTCAAAAAAAAATCAATATTTTTCAAAAAAAAATCAATATTATTTTTATTATTCATTTCAACTCTTGATTCACATCCATTATTAACCGATGGATTTAATCCCGAATCAATATATCCAACGCCTTTTCCAACGCCTTTTCAAGTCCTTTCAAATCTTTTCCTCCGGCTGTTGCAAAAAATGGTTGTCCGCCTCCGCCGCCCTGCATTTCTTTTGCTGCTTCGCGCACTGCGTTAGAAGCGTTTTTTCCTTCTGCAACAAGGGCGTCGCTAAGAGCGATGGTAAGGGCGGGCTTGCCGCCATGGTCGCTGCCGGATATGAATATTAACCGTTCAAACCGGTTTCGTATGTTGAACGCCATATCCTTGATAAGGTCGGGAGCGAACGATGCCTTGAAACTGATTACGTTGATGCCGTTATGCTCTTCAACATGTTTTATTAAGCTTTCTTTGAACTCTGCCATGCGTTCGCGCATCATATCCTCTATTTGTTTTTTCAACTCATTGTTCTCTTCCACCGCTTTTTTTATTGCCTGCAAAAACGTGGGCGAATTGTTGAACATTTCACGTACTTGCTTGATGGTATCTATGCGCGAGTTGAGAAAATCTTCTACTTTTTCGGCAGTTATTGCTTCTATGCGTCTAATTCCGGCAGCAATAGCGCTTTCGGAAATAATTCGCAGCATCCCTATTTGTCCGGTTGCTTTTACGTGAGAGCCGCCGCAGAGTTCGATAGAATCACCAAAACGGATAGCGCGTACACGCTCTTCATACTTTTCGCCAAAGAGGGCTATAGCACCCATCTTGAGCGCCTCGTCTGTAGGAATGTCGCGATATTCATCTAATACTGCGTTTTCGCGAATCATGCGGTTAACAAGTTTTTCAACCAGCCGTATTTCCTCGTCGCTCATCTTTTGAAAATGCGAAAAGTCAAAACGCAGGTGTTCGGTATCAACTAACGAGCCTTTTTGCTCAACGTGCGAGCCTAATATTTCGCGCAATGCGTAATGCAACAAGTGCGTAGCGGTGTGATTGGCTTCGATGGCGCGACGTTTGGCAATATTAACTATCGCTGTGAAATCGGCGTCCAAATGTTCCGGCAAGCGCTCAACAATATGTAAAATAAGGTTATTTTCCTTCTTAGTATTGATTATCTCAATCTGTTCCGCCTCTGATTTGATATATCCGCAATCGCCAACCTGTCCGCCGCTTTCAGCATAAAATGGCGTTACGTCGAACACTAATTGGTACTGTTCCTTACCTTTCGCGGTTATTTTGCGAAAACGCGCTATACGTATATCCGCTTCTGTATAGTCATAACCAATGAAGCGTGTTTCATCTCCCGTTGTGACGTGACGCGCACCGTCTATTTCAACCCAATCGCCCGTATCAACGGCAGCAGCAGCACGTGAACGATTCTTTTGCGCAGCCATTTCCGTTTCGTATTCGCAACGGTTGTAGTCAAACAAATGTTCGCGAAGTATCAATTCGGTCAAGTCTAACGGAAAACCATAAGTATCATACATTTCGAACACTACTTTGCCGTTGATTTCCGTTTCCTTATTTGTTTGGGCTTCTGCTATTATGTTTTTGAGCAGCGATATTCCGGTTGACAGCGTTCGCAGGAATGATTGTTCTTCTTCGCGAACAACGCGCTCTATCAGGTTCTGTTGGGCTTTCAGTTCGGGAAAAGAATCTCCCATAATGCGCACTAACGACTGTACTAAGCGGTACATAAACGGCTCATTTTGTCCCAGAAAAGTGTAACCGTAGCGCACTGCCCGTCGCAACAAACGCCGGATAACGTATCCCGATTTGATGTTAGACGGTATTTGCCCGTCGGCAATAGAAAACGAAATTGCGCGGATGTGGTCAGCAACAACGCGCATGGCAACGTCGCTCTGCTCTTTTTCTCCGTATCCAATGCCGCAAATTTTTGAAATTTCGCTTATAACGTCTTGAAAAAGGTCGATGTCGTAGTTCGATGTTTTGCCTTGTACGATGCGACAAAGGCGCTCGAAGCCCATACCCGTGTCCACGTGTTTGGCGGGCAGCAGCTCCAATTCGCCCGAAGCCTTGCGATTGTATTGTATGAAAACTAAGTTCCATATTTCAATTACTTGCGGGTCGTCGGCATTTACGCGCTTGCAGCCCGATATTTTAGCACGCTCGGCGTCGGGGCGCGAATCGTAATGAATTTCCGAGCATGGTCCACAAGGTCCTGTTTCGCCCATTTCCCAAAAATTATCCTTCTTTTTTCCTATCAGGATACGCTCTTCGGGCAAATACTGTTTCCAAATGTCGAACGCTTCCAAGTCTACATCGAAACCGTCTTCGTGACTTGCTTCGCAAACAGTGGCATACAGGCGAGCTTTGTCGATTTTCAACACGCCGGTAAGGTATTCCCAAGCCCAGTCGATGGCTTCTTTTTTGAAATAATCGCCAAACGACCAATTACCAAGCATCTCGAACATAGTGTGGTGGTACGTATCGTGTCCCACCTCCTCAAGGTCGTTGTGCTTGCCGCTTACGCGAAGACATTTCTGGCTGTTGGCGATACGTGGATAAACTACGGGTTTATTACCCAAAAAAATATCCTTAAACTGATTCATTCCCGCATTGGCAAACATCAGCGTAGGGTCGTTCTTCACTACCATAGGCGCAGACGGTACGATATGGTGCTGCTTGGATTTGAAAAAATCCAAGAAAGATTCTCTTAACTCGTTGGAAGTCATTGTATATTGATTAAAAATATTTTGACGCAAAAATACAATAAAAATACAATAAAAAAGAAAAAAAATTATAATCACGCAATAATTCGCATTTTTTTTTATTTATCAAAACTTTTTTTTATTTTTGCATCGTAAAAATTTTTTGACTGGAATATGGAAAAATCGCAAAAAGGTTTTTTTCACTTTATCGAAAAAACGGGTAATGCTTTGCCTCATCCGGCTATACTGTTCGGATTGTTTGCGTTGGCTACCTTAGCGATGTCGGCTGTCGGTTCGCTCTTGGGGTGGTATGGGGTGCATCCGGCAACGGGCGAACAAGTAGATACTGTTAATTTACTATCGCGTGAAGGAGTACATCGCATAATACTCGAAATGGTGAGCAATTATACCGGTTTTGCGCCGCTTGGCGTTGTAATGGTTGCCTTGCTGGGCATTGGCGTTGCCGAAACAAGCGGCTTGATAAATGCTGCAATTAACGCAATGTTGATAAAAACTCCGGCTAAAGCCATCACATTTATGGTTATTTTTACAGGGCTTATTTCAAACGTTGCTTCCGATTTAGGCTATATATTGATTATTCCTCTTGCGGGCGCTATTTTCCATTCGGTAGGCAGAAATCCAATTGTAGGAATGTCGGCAGCATTTGCGGGCGTCAGTGGCGGATTCAGCGCAAATATTTTTATCGGTACTATCGACCCGCTATTAGCAGGGCTTTCCACCGAAGCGGCGAATATCATAGACCCCGATTATTATGTGACGCCCACGGCAAACTACTATTTTATGGCTGTTTCTACATTTCTGATTGCTATAACAGGCACGGTGGTAACAGTGAAATGGGTAGAGCCCCGATTGGGAAAATATACGGGCGACGTTGAACGTGAAGAAATAGCGCAACAAACAGAATTGGAGAAAAAGGGGCTGAAAAGAGCCGGACTTGTTTTCTTAGGCTGGTTCGTTCTGTTCGCTCTCGGATTGATTCCAGAAAACGGCATCCTGCGTGCGAACGACGGTAGCATACTTCATTCTCCGGTTATAAAAGGATTTATTACGCTGCTTTTTTTGATGACTGCATCTGCCGGAGCAGTTTACGGCTACACTGTCGGCAAGTTTAAAAAGGCGGATGACGTTATCACGGGGATGAATGATAGTTTTAAGACCCTTGTAGCCTACCTTGTTTTAGTGTTTTTTGCGGCACAATTTGTTGCATGGTTTCGCTGGAGCAATTTAGGATTACTGCTTGCCATAAATGGAGCCGATGTATTGGAAAAGTCCGAAATTAGTTTGATACCTTTGGTTATCATTTTTGCTGCATTTGCTGCTTTTCTGAATCTTTTCATGGGAAGCGCCTCGGCAAAATGGGCAATAATAGGACCGGTATTTGTGCCAATATTCATGCTATTAGGCTATTCTCCCGAACTTTCGCAAGCGGTTTATCGCGTAGGCGACAGTGTTACAAATATCATTACTCCGATGATGGCTTATTTCGCGCTTATTATAGTCTATTTCCAAAAATACGATAAAAAAGCCGGAATAGGTACTATTATAGCATGTATGACGCCTTTTTCAATAGCCTTCTTTATTAGTTGGATGCTTTTGCTAATAGGATGGATATTAATAGAATTGCCGTTGGGCCCGGGAGTTTCATTATTTTATTAGCAACAAAAAATAATTAATAATTAATCATTAAAAACCATGAATCTATTTTTTTTGAAAATCATTTTGAGAAATCTCGTCAAGCGCGACGTTTTTTCGGTCATCAACATTTTGGGGCTGTCTATCAGTTTATCTGTTGTATTATTGATGTATCTTCAAATACATCACGATATTTCATTTGATAAATCGTTCAATGAAAGTAAGAACATTTATCGCGTGAACGCCCGCTGGATTAGTTCAGCGCGCAAGGGCGAAACGTCTGCTATCACTACCGGCGGTCTGGCGCAGACCATGAAGGAAAATATACCGGGAGTTGAGGAAGCAATACGTATTTGGAGGAGGTCTCATATCCTTAAGTTTGGCGATTTTGAAGCCGATTTAAGAGTAAATTTTACTGACGAGGGCTTCTTTGACCTGTTTGACACGCCCATACTTCACGGCTCGGCTAACGAAGCGCTGAAACGCCCCGATGCTATGGCATTGTCGGAAACAATGGCAAATAGGATTTTTGGAAACAACAATCCTGTGGGAGAATTGGTGCTGTATGGTCCGCAAACAATGGAAATAGTCGCCGTTTTCAAAGATTTTCCTATGAACTGTTCGTTCTACGGATTTGATATCATAGCCGGCAATCCTCCCGATTACAATTCTCCGGGAATGAAATTTTTTCTTAATTTCGAAACATTTGTTTTACTGCATGAAAATGTTGATACTGCAAGCGTTGGACAACAATTGAGGCGTATTTGGAGCGAAGAGGCATTAGTGGCAACCGGCGGTGAACCTGCGCCCTTCACCTATGAATTGCAAAAATTGACCGATATTCACCTGCGTTCAAGTCATGTAACGGGTTCTGCTACCACAATGCGCGGAGATATAGAAAAAGTGAAAATGCTCGTTCTGCTTGCTATTATAATTTTGTTGATAGCCTGCATAAATTACATGAATTTAGCAACTGCGCGGGCGCAAAAAAGAACAAAGGAAATAGGAATCAGTAAAACCGTAGGCGCACAAAGAATTGAACTTGCTTTTCAACTGTTTATCGAAACGGGCGTACTTACTGCCTTGTCGTTTATTCTCGCTTTAGGATTGTCATACTTTTTGTTGCCTGTTTTTAACCTGTTAATGAACGCGGAGCTTAATTTCGGAATTGTTCTTAATGCCAATTTTCTGTTTGGCGCGTTAAGCATACTTCTCCTGACCACCATTATTGCCGCCTCTTATCCGGCTTTTTATCTATCTGGCTTCCCACCTCTGGGCGCTATTAAGGCATCAACTTTCAGAGGTTCGCAAAGCTCTATTGTAAGGCAAACGTTATCAATATTCCAATTTGTAGCCGCTATTATACTGATAAGCTGGGTTATCGTTGTTTATTCTCAAATCAAATATATCAACAATAAAGACATGGGCTATGACCTCGACCAAATCATTGCGTTCTGGATACGAACCAACCCCGGTCCTGATTTCACTCCTTTTGAGAACGCCTTTCGCGCTCAAAGTTCGGTATTGCAAATGTCTCGCGTCAGTTATTTCCCTTCGATAGGCGACCAGACGCTGTTGAAAAAAGATTTAACCGACGAGGGCGTATTGATGCAGATATGCAACGCCGACGAACATATGATTGACCTCCTGCGCTTGCAAATGATTGCCGGAAAGCCTCTACCGCCGCGTTTGGAGGGCGATACCATTGCACAAATAGTACTTAATCGCAAGGCAGTTGAATATCTTGAAAGCAGTCCCGAAGACGTTATAGGAAGAACAATTATTACCAATTTTCGCGAACCGGTAGTTGTTTGCGGCGTAGTTGAAAATTTTAATTACGAAAATCTGTTTAATCCCATCGGCGCCTACGGTATTCACAACAGCCGTTTCGGACGGGGACGCTTTTACCTGATGGCGCGCGTCAGCAGCCACGACCTGCCCGCGCAATTAGAAACGTATAAAAAAATGTTTAACGAATTTTATCCCAATGATATGTTCGACGTGAGATATCCCGACTTGGAGATGCAACGCGCATATCAGGGAACGAAAACTACCAGCCAGATAGCCCTGTTATTCTCAATATTGGCTATTCTGATAGCATGTATGGGAGTGTTTGGACTAACGGCGTTCATGGCAGAGCAGCGCACAAAGGAAATAGGCATCCGCAAAGTGATGGGCGCAACAATATGGGATATCGTAAAATTGTTTACCGCCAATTATGTGAAGTTGCTGTTGATTTCGTTAGTAATAGCAATTCCTGCCGCTTGGTGGGTTTGCAACCATTATTTGCAGGATTTTGCCTATCGCATTTCGCTTTCGTGGTGGATATTTGCTGCAGCAACATTGATAATTATAACGCTGACGATGCTCACAGTGAGCGTTCTGGCAATAAGAGCAGCAATGGCTAATCCGGTGAAGTCAATTACGAAATGTGAATAATTCATTTTTTTATTTTTTTATGAAAATTTTTGCAGTTTTAAAAAAAAGTCTTATCTTTGCAAAAAATAATAATGTCTTTAAATTTAGTAGTTATGAAACATAAGTTTTTTGTTTATTTATGCGCTGTTGCGCTGTTTTATAGTTCATGTGGTTCTTCCGAAAAAGGAACGCCTTATTCGCAGCAAATGGTTGAATTGCGTGCGTTACAGACGTTTCTTAGCAATACTCGGGAACAACAATTGGCTACCGCTCATTGGGACTATGTGCCGGGGTTGGTTGCCAACAGTGTTTTGAAAGCATGGAAGCAATATCCTGAAAAGGAAGAGTATTACCAAATAGTGAAGGCTTATGCCGACCACAACATGCTCGAAGGCGATTCGGTGAGAGTTAACCCTCACAACATCGACGATTTGGCTGCCGGAAAAATACTTTTTACCCTCTATGCTGCCGAAATGGAAAGAGGTAATACAGCAGACGCCATGCGCTACAAACGATGTGCTGATTTTTTGAGAAATAAATTGAAATATCAACACAGGCGCGTCGATGATTCCTTACCCGGCGCAGGACGCTGGATTCACAAAGTGCAATATCCGGGTCAGTTGTGGTTAGACGGATTGTACATGGGACCCGCGCTCTATGCAGAATGGCAACACCATTTCGGCGCTGAAAAAGGCGAAGCCGACAATATGGAATCGTGGACAGATATCGCATTGCAGTTCGAGGTGCAGCACCAATACACTTGGGACAGCCAAAAGCAGCTGCATTATCATGCGTGGGCTGCCGACCCGGAAGACCCGAACGCATTTTGGGCGCGACAAGATGGTCCATTCCGCGGAGCCTCGCGCGAATTTTGGGGCAGAGGCGTAGGTTGGTATTTTGCAGCAATAGTAGACGTCCTCGAATGGATGCCGAAAAATCACCCTAATAGACCGAACCTGGAAGAGATAACACGAATGCTTGCCGCAGGATTGGTAAAATATCAAGACCCGTCGGGAAGCTGGCATCAACTTTTGCAGTACGATGCTACAATGCGCGCAGATGAAATTGGAGATACAGTATTCGACGTAGTATACAACGTTTGCGACAAGTCTAATTATTTAGAAGCATCAGCATCGTCAATGTTCACATACGCAATGTTGAAAGGAATACGGCTGAACATCTTGGATAGAAGCACATTCCTTCCCGTTGCCACGAAAGCGTATCAAGGTTTGTTAGACAATTTTATCAGAGAAGGCGAAGAAGGAACCTTAGATATAATCCAATCGTGCGCATCAGCCGGATTAGGACCAGCGCGTAACTTCTCGCGAACAGGCACAATAAACTATTACTTGTGCGGACGCGACGTAACAATAACGCAAAACGAAGGAAAAGCAATAGGTCCCTTCATTATGGCAAGTTTGGAAATGGAACTTTTGAAAAAAAGATAATAAAGTCGTTTTCGGGACTTCATATTTCGGAATAGATGAACGCGCTATTTTGCTGATAGACAAAGGTATCAGTTTATTTTGCTGTTTCTTTGAACTTTTTCACGTAACTATCAATTTCATCGGCTAATTCCTGAATAAAAATATCTTTCTTTCGAGGATGTTTTAACTTCTCAAAATTAGACGAGGTAAAACTCCAAAAATCCAAATTGTACTTATCGGGGGTTTTCCGACCAAACCACCACTTATCGGATTTGAATAAAGGTGACGTGTTTCTGATGCGTTCGTCCAATTCTTTATCTTCTTCGCCAACTTTTCCTTTGCTAAAACCATAGAAAAATTTATCTTTATCGCTATCAATGCATAGCCATAAACCTTCTTCGACTTCTAATCCGGTTCCGCAATATTTTTTGCCAGCGTAATATTCAATAACCAACTGTTTAAAATCCTTTTCATCTACGTTATATCCCTTCTCTTTTAACATTTTGCACAATGTTTTCCAAAAATTTGTTTGAATTTCGTATTTATCAGAATTTTTTACCTCTGCATATAAATCAAATTTTTTCAAAATCTGTTCCATTTCTACCTTTGGAATTGCTTTCGGAATAGAATCAACTGTTGCATCAGGGTCGGGATAAAGGTCGGATTTTAGAATTGCTACAATTTCAAATAACTTTTCAGATAAATCCGAATAGAATTTTTCCAAAACAGTGTTTTTTTGCTCGTCTTTGGTTTCATTGAAACCATTTATTGTGTGTTTGATGTCAGCAATGCACGATAATACTTTCTTCGTATTTTCGGTAGAAGTGTGCATTTGAATAAAAGCCAACTGAAAAATTAAATCTTTTATTTCATCGGTAGAGTTATCAACACTGCCGTCTTCCCTATTCATTCCGAGTCTTTTATCTCCATCTTGAATAATTTTTTGGAACTTTTCTAAAAACGAATGGTAAACTTCCTGTTTCTTTTCAAACACTTTGATGCTTTTCTCGCGTTTTTCATCACCTTCCGTTTGTCCGCGCAAAAGAAATGCCGTAACGATGGCAGTTATAAACACGCCAAACAGAGCGCCAACAAATTGAGAGGGCAAAATCTCAATTTCAAACACCCGAAAAAAGATGGGCGATGCTAGAAAAATTATACTAACAAGGACAAGCATCACGTAAAAAATCGTTCGGTTTGTCCTTCTTGCCCGCTTGGGACTTACTTTAAATATCTCTGTCATATTATTTTTCAATTTACTATTCAACAAAATTTACACTAAAATTTAAAAACGCAAAGTTACAAAAAACTTTTTTTATATTAACGCAATTTTTTTACACCCTACAAAGAACGATTACTACTGACTATACCCTAAAACAAGGATTTTTTTGCCCAAGTACCCTTTATCATACTGTTCGCCAACTAATGGCTCAAAGATGTTTTTTTTATAAAACAATTTTTTTCAAAAAAAATGCAGAGTATTGTCAAATACCCTGCAAATGTATAAAAAAAATTGCATCTTTGCTACTTTACAAGAGATTAATATCCGTAGTTATTATCCCAGTTCAGGTGTATATTCATCACTGTTTGCGGAATAGGCAGCAATAAATCTTTTCTTGTCGGGTTAAAAAGATAATGATGTTTTTTTTACAAAACAATTTTTTTGGAAAAAAATCAAAAAAATCAAAAAAAATCAAAATTTTTGAAACGTTTTGATATAATTTTGCATCTATATAGTTAGGAATAATATTTTTTGTTATTTTTGCGTAGTTTAAAAACAACGAAAAAATAGGATAACATGGTAAGAATAAGCGTGTTGTTGTTTCTTTTGGGTTCTGTCTGCTTGTTTGCTCAAGACGCGGTTTTGGGGCATGCTGTTGATATTTCTGCCGTTGAGTATTTGCATGTTGCCGGCGACCAGTCAGCGTTGTATTATGGCAAAGAGCAAGAGGGCTATTGGCGTGTTTTGAATTATCCTTACCTGCACGATGCTCAATACGTTAAGGCGCGCCTGTCATACCGGCGGATTATATATCCCGAAGCGCTGCTCAGATTGGATTGGCATCGCAACGAGTTAGTAGTTATGTCGCCTGATAAGCGCAATGTTGTTTTATTTCCTGAAAATGTCGATTATGTTGAACTTCACGGCAAGCATATTATCTATTTTCGCCGCGACAATTTGCCCGGTTGCCCTTCTTCCGGATATTACATACTGTTGTATTCAGGACAATGCAAGGTTTTTGAAAAACAAACCGCAAGCATGGTTAGAAATACGAACAACACGTCAAGGGTAGAATATTATTTTTCTTTTTCAACAAATTTTTATCTTTTTAAGGACGGCGTTTATCATAACATACGGAATAAGAGAGGGTTGTTGAAAGTTCTGCATCCCTACAAAAGAGAATTGAATCGTTTCATTTCATCTAATAATTTGCGTTTCAGGCACAACGCGCAAGAGCTTATTTCCCGAACGGTCAGCGAATACGAAAAATTATCAGGCTTGCAATGAAGACTTTTTTTTACATATCATCATTTTTTTTACTTTTTGCTGTTTCAAGTTTCGCTCAGCAGCGGGTGACCGTTCAATTGAGCGGCAGACCGATGTCGGAGCTTTTGGAAGCCATCGAAAAACAAACCAATTATCGAATTTTTTGCGCGCCCGAAGTTTCAGATTCATTGATAGTGACGGTTGACGAAAGCAATGCAGATGCGCTGGCGTTGCTTCGTAGAACGTTTGAAAATACGGATTTTCGACTGTCATTGTTTCAAAACGCCGTTTACATTATCAAAGACAGGAGCTTGATAACAAATTTACCGGAAAGTTTTTACAGACGCACACCAACTGAAACAGACAGCGCCTTGCCTGTATTCGAGCGTGAAACAAGGGCTACATCCGAAACTTTGATTTACGCTATTGGCAACCCTAATGCTCCGTCGGAAACGGACGTCATTATGACCGGAGTGGTCACCAATTTTAAGAACGGCGAATCTATGCCGGGTATTAGTTTGATGCTCGAAGACCCGCTAATAGGAACCACAACTGACGCCTTTGGTTTCTATTCCATGCGTTTGCCTCCGGGACGTCGCGAACTGATAATAAGAGGCGTCGGCATGAAAGATTCAAAACGACAACTGATGGTCTTTTCCGACGGTAGATTAGATATTGAACTTGAAGAACAAACACTTTCGCTTTCGGAAATAACTATCCTGGCAGATAAAACAGACAATATACGCTCTGTTAGCGGCGGCATGGAGCGACTTCAGATGCGGAATATAAAAAATATACCGACTGTTTTGGGCGAAGCCGACATACTTAGGATTGTTATGATGCTTCCGGGGGTTAAGTCGGCAGGCGAAATATCGAGCGGATTCAACGTCAGAGGCGGAGCAACCGACCAAAATCTGATACTCTACAACGATGGAACTATTTATGCGCCCACGCATCTGTTCGGGCTGTTCTCAACGTTCAACCCTGATATTGTTGATAATATGGAACTTTACAAAAGCGGTATTCCGGCAAAATACGGAGGCAGAATATCTTCTGTATTAGACATCAGGTCGAAAGAAGGCAACAAGAAAGAATTTCAAGGCTCTGCAAGCATCGGATTGCTAACAAGCAGGCTAACATTAGAGGCGCCTCTTTTCAAAGGTGACGGCTCCTTTATTGTAGGCGCTCGCACAACCTATTCCGACTGGCTGCTGGGGATGATACCCAAAAGTAGCGGCTATAGCAATGGCTCCGCCGGTTTTTACGATTTGAACGGAATGGCGAGCTACAAAATAAACGATAACAATAGCGTTTCTATTACAGGATATTACAGCCGCGACAGGTTTAGATTCACCGATGCGGAAGAATATTCTTATCAAAATGCCAACTTTTCGGTCAGGTGGAGGCATCTTTTCAATCAGAGATTTACAAGTACGTATGTTGTCGGACACGACCACTATAGTTACAGCAACAGAGATACAAGCGATATCTACAATGCCTATTCTCTTGATTTCAGCATTAATCAATTGTTTGCGAAAGCCGATTTTTCGTTTTATATGAACAACAGTCACACAATCAATTTTGGGGTCAGTTCGATGCAGTATCGTCTTAATCCGGGTAATTATCAGCCTACTCACGCGGCTTCGCTTATCAGAGAAGAGAGGCTGCAAACCGAAAAAGCGCTCGAATCGGCTGCTTATATCTCCGACCAGTGGGAAATATCGCCTAAATGGATGATTAGCGCCGGAATCAGGTATGCTATGTTCAATGTGCTGGGACAACGTGTGTTTAATGTATATGACGCCGATTATTTGCCGTCGATGGAAACAGCGTTGAGGACTGATTCGGCTGGACGCGGGATATTAAAGACCTGGCATGGTCCCGAATTTCGTCTTTCGCTAAGGTATATCATCAACGAAAACACATCTGTAAAACTGGGCTTTAATACTATGCAGCAATACATTCACAAGATTTCAAACACTACTATCATGTCGCCCACTGATACTTGGAAATTGAGCGACATCAATATACGTCCGCAAACGGGTACACAATACGTTGTGGGGTTTTTCCGCAATTTCGCAAACAATACGGTCGAAACATCCGTAGAGGCGTACTACAAAACCATGAGCAATTATTTGGATTATCGCGGCGGGGCGACGCTATTGATGAATCCGCATATAGAAACAGAAGTGGCGGGCGTAAAAGGACAGGCATACGGTATAGAGATGATGGCAAAAAAATCGAAAGGAAGGTTGAACGGATGGGTAAGCTACACATGGTCGCGCACGATGCTGCGCCGACACGAAGAACTCGCATCTTCGGCAAACAGGAACGATTGGTTCCCTGCTGATTTCGACAAACCACACGAAGTGAAATTTGTTGGAAACTTCAAAATAACCCACCGCTACAGCTTTTCACTGAATTGCGACTACAGCACGGGAAGACCTATAACACTGCCGATTTCTAAATATATATATGACCTCCAAGAGTATGTATATTATTCGGAAAGAAACAAATACCGGATTCCCGATTTTTTCCGCATGGACGTGTCGTTCAACATAGAAGCCGGACATAGACTTACAAAACTAACTCACAGTTATTTTACAATTGGAGTTTATAACATAACCGGACGCAAAAACGCATATTCAGTATATTACGTTTCGGAAGGCGGACGCATTCAGGGATACAAACTGTCAATATTCGGCGTTCCGATTCCATACGCATCTTATAACATCAGATTTTAATTAAAAAAATATAATAAAAATGAAAAAGTATCTAAATTTAAAATTTAAAATTCAAATTGCAATAATCAATTGCATGTTTCTTTTCGGTTGCATCACCGAATATGAAGCAACCGGAATAGACGAGGTATCAGATATTTTAGTAGTTGAAGGCTTTATCACCGACGATGAATCTATCATTACGTTAAGCCGCAGCGGGACTTTGACCGGAAGCGCAAGTCCATACAATTACGTCGATTTTGCCGTAGTTTATGTTGAATCCGACGACGGAACGCGATTTTATGCAGAACCGCATAGGTGGTGGGATTCAAGCAGCTGGCTTCGCAACGGACGCTACACGATAAGAAACGGAAATTTGAACCCGAATAACAAATACCGTTTAGTTCTCGAAATAGAAGAGAGCGATGGCGATTGCGATTATAGCCCATTGTCGAGCACATTTTGTCCAACAAATACTTACATATACCATTCCGATTATTCGCATCCAATCAAAACGCCCGAAATAGACAGTATTTTTTGGATGAAAAGAGGAGCGGGACAACCGGTGATGATATATGTTGCCACTCACTCGCCCGATAATAAAATTATGTATTATCGCTGGTCGTATAAGGAAGATTGGGAGGTTCATTCCGAGATTGAATTTGAAGAAAAATTCCCGTTCTTTTGCTGGAACCTGTCTAACAGTAGAGATTTGCTGCTTGGTTCTGCCGAAAGGACAGTTTTCGGCAGGCTGACAGATAAAATCGTGGAGCTTTCTCCGTCGAACCGGAGATTCTCTGTTTTATATCGAATCACTGTCAAACAGCACGCTATCAGCAAGCGGGCGTATGATTATTTTTCGAACATCAAAAAGAACGCCGAGCAAACCGGCAGCATATTCGCGCCTATACCGTCGGAACTGCGCGGAAACATAACTTGCATCACCGACCCGGACAGACCCGTGATAGGATATGTGGATGTTTCGTCGTCAACGCATAAGCAGCGGTATATTTCGCATAGAGAAGTATATGAGCCGCCGCGTCCGTATTGTTATTTTGTACCGGCAGACAGCTTGCTAATATGGTATCCTCCCGTTCCGGGAATCCTATGGGACCCCCCAGAACAATGGATACTGTTTGACCCTGAATGGTATGACGGCGAACCAGTATACGTACTTGACTCATGCGTGGATTGTTCATTTCACGGTACACAACAAAAACCCGAAGATTGGCAAAACAATTAATTAACATGAAAAGATATTTTTGTTGTATATTATTCATATTTATCGCCGTTCACTTTTCCGTAGCAGCGCCCCTGACCCGCGAGAGGATATATGTGCAAACAGATAAGAGCCTGTACCTTGCCGGCGAACCCGTTCTGTTGAAACTTTTGACCACCGACACAGAGCAAATTCCGCTCGTTTTCAGCAAAATAGCCTACGTTGAATTAGTGGACAATTCCTCTGCTCTGATTCAAATAAAAGTTGAAATGAGCAACGGAACAGGTTCGGGAATAATGCAACTGCCTGTTGAAATCTCCACCGGATATTATCGTTTGATTGCCTACACGCAGTTCATGAGAAACGAAGGAGTCGACGTTTTTTTTGAAAAAAATATCGCCGTATTGAATACTTTCCAATCCGACTACTATCCGCCGGAAGACAACCCGGAAACAGCCAACGGCGTTTTGACCGACGAAAATATTGAATATGGCGCAGTTTCGTTGCGCCTCGACAAAACAAACTATGCCATGCGTCAGCGCGGAGAACTGCTAATATCCGGCTTGCCCGAAAATATTCATACGCTTTCAGTTTCAATTGCAGGCAAAGAACTTTTCCCGATTGCCGAATCAAATGTAGCATTGTTTCGGAACAACCTGAGCAAAAAATCAGTGAAATTTACCGGCGAATATATTCCTGAATATGAAGGACATATCATTACGGGAAAAATAATCGAAAATCAAGTCGAAGATGAAAAACCGGAAGAATTAGAATTAGAATCTAAAAATGAAGATTTATTAATTGAAATAAAAGAGCAGATTAATGTTCTGGATTCGCTGATAAATACTCTGCAGGATAGATTAGATGACAATATTTTAACTATCATATCGAATCTGAGACAGTCGTTATCCAATTTGAATGATTCGGATTCTACAGAAACTATAGATTCTATTGAAACTATTGAAAATGTTCAAGGAAATGAATCCAATCCGAAACTGATATCACCCGCGCTTGCTTTTCCGGGCAGGGGAATTAATTTTTTTGCCGGTCAAATAGGCGACGCAGGCGATGTGCGGTTCTACACGTCGGATATTTTAGGAACAAAAGAAATTGCTACTGTGGTATATTTTCCAAATGAAAAATATCGCGTAGATATTCAATCGCCTTTCGTAGCGAGCCACGCCCATAAACAAATGCCCGTATTGCGCGTCGATACGGCTTATTACAGACAATTGCTTGCGCGATGCGTTGCATTGCAGCTTTTCCATTATTTTTCAGACGACGAACCGGAGGATAAAATCGAATCGGAATCGTATTTTAAATTAGAGCCCACCTGGTCGTATCCGTTGGATGAGTACACCCGTTTTACGACTATGCGCGAGGTCTTCGTAGAATTTATTGTTGGCGCACGATTTCGTAGAAATGCCGGCAAACAGGAACTATCAGTGATGTTCAAAAGAGGCGACGCCTACAACTACGGAACAATGCCGCTCGTTATTTTAGACGGAGTGCCCGTTGCCGACCACGACGCAATTTTCAATTACGACCCACTTTCCGTTGAAATGATAAATATTTACTATGGTCCATTATTAATGGGTGGATACCTGTTTGACGGTATAATCGAACTTATTACCTATCGACGACTTTATCAAAACCTCAGATTGAACAGAGCCACGCAAGTACTAAGATACGAGGGACCGCAAAAGCCTTTAATACAGCAAAATCCCGATTATTCGGAAGAAAAAAACAGGAACAGCAGAATACCCGACGCCCGACACACATTGCTCTGGAATCCTGACGTCAAAACGAACGGAAAAACCTCCATAACATTGCCGTTCGACACATCCGACCTTGCCGGCGAATATCAGGCAACAGTAGAAGGAATAACAAAAGAAGGCAAAATATTTTTTTCGAAAACGTTTTTTGAGGTTGAATGAACAGTCAAGGAAGTTAATTAGTCATGCACGGCGCATCAAAAATCGGAAGAATGACTTTTTTTGTCATTCTTCCGAAATAAATAATCAATTAATCATAATCATTCAATAACGAGCCTCAGCGTTGTTTCGGCTTCGTCATTAATTATTATCAAATACATACCTCTTGCAAGATTGCTTACATTTATTTCCTCAAGAGGATTAGACGCTTTTATTTGCATCATTCTGCGTCCGGCAGCATCAACGAGCGTAATAATTTCACCGCCTTCCAATCCGCTGATTGTTACAATATCATGTGCGGGGTTGGGGTACAATTTAAGCTCGCCGGAACCAAATTCAGGAACGTTTAATATAGGAGGTATTATCTCAAACTCTACCGATACTGTTATAGCAGCCTGCAGGTTGTTGTATTGATAGTTTACGGTCGTATTGCCCGATACCGGAGAGCCGTTGAGCGTCCAGCCCTTAACTCTGTAGTTATTGGCAGGAGCGGCTAAAAATACAACGTTCTTGCCATAAGCCACTTCGGCGCCGGTTGTTATACCCGAACCGTCTACAGTTGCAGTAAGACCGCCATTGGAGCCGGTGACGCTAAAGGTTACAGTATACGTTGCAAGCTCAAACTCAACTGTCACCTCTGCATTTTCCGACAAGTCTTCCAAAATGTATTCGTTGGAAGTATTGCCGGCTACCGCAACGCCGTTGAGCGTCCATACCTTGACTTGATAGCCAGGGTCTGGATCGGCTGTAAATACAACGTTCGAGCCTTCAGCTACTTCATCGTCTGAGGCGATAGCAACATCGTCTATCGTTGCAGCGAGAGAGCCATTGCCTCCTTCAACGTCAAATGTGACAATAAATAATTGAGACCATTTAGCCACAAGAGTAACATCGTCGGCTACCTTATACACTGTAGATTCGGTGTAAAGCACATCGCCTAAATACCATCCGTCAAATTCATAACCTGCGCGCGAAACAACAGGCAATGTACCTACTTCCGCATCAAAAGTTACTGGCTTGTCGGCGGGATTAGGAACGTCCGCTGTCTCGGTATCGAAACTCAAACTGTATACTTTTGCCGTCCATTCAGCAACCAGAGTTGCATTGTCGGTTAAAGTGTACACGGTAACGTTGGTATATTCAACATCGTTTAAAAACCATCCGTCAAAATCGTAACCTGCACGCGAAACAACGGGTAATGTTCCTACTTCAGTGTTAAAAGTTACGGGTTTGTCGGCAGGATTTGAAACGTCCGCTGTCTGAGTATCGAAACTTAAACTGTATACCTTCACTGTCCATTCAGCAACCAGAGTTGCATTGTCGGCTATTTTGTACACAGTTGCGTTGGTATATTCAACATCGTTTAAAAACCATCCGTCAAAATCATAACCTGCGCGCGAAACAGCGGGCAATAGTCCTACTTCCGCGTCAAAAGTTACGGGTTGGTCGGCGGGATTTGAAACGTCCGCTGTCTGGGTATCGAAACTTAAAGTATATACTTTCGCTGTCCATCTTGCAACCAAAGTCGCATTGTTAGCTATTGTGTATACGGTAAGGTTAGTGTACTCAACGTTATTTAAAAACCATCCGTCAAAATCGTAACCTATGCGCGAAACAACGGGTAATGTACCTACTTCTGCGTCAAAAGTTACGGATTGGTCTGCGGGATTAACTACATCCGGAGTCTGCGTATTGAAACTCAAAATATACTCTTTCGGAATCCATTTTGCAGTAAGCGTTATGTCATCAGTTTCTGAGAATACTGTTTCTTTGGTATAAACCACGCCTTCGTATTCCCATTGAAAATCATAACCTGTTACAACGCCGGGAGTGGGCAATAGACCAATGATTTCGCCCCATGCTACTGACTTGTCTTCCGGATTTGGAAATTCTGGCACATTAGTTTCGAAACTCAATGTGTACATAATACCCCATACCGCCTTCAATGTTATATCTTCAGATATTGCTCTTGGTATGAACACCTCGTCGTCTTCGTAAGCCCATCCTTTCAAGACGTATCTTGGATTAGAATGTTCAACATACGGAATATCAATGAATGCTCCTGTCATGCTTTGAAGAACTTTTGGGTCAGAGCTTCCGTCAATAGTACCTCCATTTGGCAGGAAGGTCGCTGTGAACACGTCGCCTGCGATGCGCGGTACGTCGTCCATATTGTAACCGAGGTAGAAACCAGTGTGCGGCGGCTGGTTGTATCCGCCGTTCTGCCATGCTACTGCCATGCGATACGTTGGGTCGTGCATCAGCGTTGGTATTCCCGAATCGGGTACCCTGCCTGCATTACCGGCTGTATGTACGGTAGGCGTTGTGGTTGTGTAGATACGTATTGCGCTGTTGTTCGATTCGCGCACTATCACCTCTTCGCGCCAGTCGCCCAAAATATCCGCCGTCAAAGCCGGATTTTGCTTAGTGCCGCCCGAAGAGCTTGTTCCGGTAAAGGTAATCACAGTGCTCGACGAATATGTTCTGGATGGAGGATTTCCGCTTCTGGTGATACTTCTGACAGACGGCGTACTTCCGTCTAAGAGTTCGCGTCCGGTAGTTCCTGTCCAGTAAACAAGATGGTTTTGAGCAAGGCTGTGGCTTCCCGACATTTGTGTGCCGTGTGCGTCACGCGGCGCCATTCCGCCTGCGCCCCAGGATATAGTTCCACGAAACGAATCATCAATAGACGCTGTTACTCCGCGTCCGATATCGCCCGATGCTCTAACGCCCCAAATAAGGTCGCCCGTCATTGCGTCGGTCATTCTCATACCCCAGGGGTTTGGACTTTCGTGAACGCCCATTACCTGTAAGCCGGGACGGTCGGGGTCAAATTTGCCTACGTGCAATGCGTCGCCGTGCAGATAGTTTGTATTATAGAGCGGCGTTCCGTCATATTTGATGGTCATTGAGCCGTAGATAATACAGTCTTTTCCACTGCCGTCTACATCGCCTACCGAGAGCGAGTGGTATCCCTGGTTTTGGTATTGCCTGCCCCAGTCTCTGCTGTCGAATACCCATTTTTGAGACAGTTTTTTTCCGTCCCAGTCCCATGCTGCAAGCACAGAGCGGGTATAATATCCGCGACACATAACAGCGCTTGGACGCACTCCATCCAAATATGCAACTGCTGCAAGGAAACGGTCAGCCCTGTTGCCTATTCCGTCGCCCCAATCTCTGACGTCATTGCGTACAGGAACATATTCCGTGTAATCCATGAGTTTACCAGTTGCGCCTTCGAACACGGCAAGATATTCGGGACCTTCTATCACGAAGCCGTCGGGATTGGCATAACGCCTGAACTCGCCAATCATGGTACCCTGTGCATCAGTGGTTCCATCGGCTACCTTAACTATAATTTCAGCCTTTCCGTCGCCGTCGAAGTCGAACACCAAGAAGGGATTATAGTGCGCGCCTGCTCTGATGTTTGGACCAAGGTCTATGTATTTTCCTTCGCCCCAGAGCTTAGTGCCGTCCAATTTGTAAGCATCGATAAATACGTTACCCGTTTGACCGGAGTTGGAGTTATCCTGCAAATTGTTGGGCGACCAGAGGAAAATGATTTCATACTGTCCGTCGCCGTCCAAATCTGCTGCCGAGGCATCATTAATATGATAATTACTTGCAGCGTATGGATTTCCTGAATGATTCAATGTCCCCGTGGTAGGCGCTACAACCGGTATCCGTATATATTGCTGATTCAACACGCCCACAGTTTTGCATTTATAAATCGGATTGCTGCCAATCAATACCTCCACTGTGTATTTATCATCTTCTGTACCGCCAGCGTCCGTATAATTGGTATATGCGGGCATAAGCGGCTCGGGATTAAGCGGGGTGCTTTCATTATTCTTGTAGATATTGAAACGAACGTTTTCGGGGTCGTTGCCAAACAGACGCCAACTCATAAATACGCCGCCGGTTGTGTTCACAGCAACCAGTCCGCGGTCTAAGAGTTCCATTTGACGATTTGGAATAACCAAATCTTCAACCGACACGACATGCGTATCGAAAATTTCAGGGTCTTCAACCGACCTGACCGTTACAGTAACCACGCCTACATCCAATCCCGTAAGTAAAGCGCGCCCTTGAGCGTCTACTTCCAAACTTGCAATTTGGTCGTTATCAACTTCGTAGGTAACATTTTGATTCAGCGCATTGCCCGGAGAGATTCTGTTATAAATCATAATCTTATTGCCCGGAGCAACTTTATCAGAACCGTAGGCAGTCAAACTTCTAACAGCGTAGGTAGGCAAGCCCGCATCTATTATCGTGTAAGCGAAATTGTCAAAACACTGTCTTAGTCCTATATTTCGGGTTGCTGCCCTATGCCCCATCATCTGGAAACCCCAAAATCTCGGATTCGGGTCATTTGCATTTGCAAAACTGATGTCATTAACGGTTTCGGTAATTTCCGGAGCATCTCTGTCGGTGATGGTAAAATCAATTAATTCTTCGTGAAAATTTATTGTTACCTCAATGGTGTACCATCTGTCAAATCTATGGATATCAAACAATCTTACTCCAACGGGGGGATTATCGCCGCTGGGAGTTATTTGTCCTACTGCATATCGAAAACGTCCGTGTTGCGCTTGTTCGATGCCGGATTCTTCGTCACCGCAATTATAGACGACAGTGAAAATATGATTTCCACCACTTCCATCCACAAGACTGATAGAACCAGTATTGTAGTCGGATGTGACTCTTCCTGCAAACCAGTCGAACCTTAGATGCAATACGCCTCCATGTATTGTATTGGAAAGATTAAATGTCTGTGTCCTGTCGCCTGATTGACCGGAAATATCCCAATTAATAACCTGCGAATTATGAAACGAGGTTCGTCCACTGTTCGCAAATGGCGCAGCGCTTGTTTCAAAGTCAGAAAATACGTCATACGGATTTGTCGCTGCTCTTTCGATATAATAACGTCCAATTACTCCGGAGCCGTCGGTAGACGTCGCAACTATAGCCGCTTTTCCGTAGCCGGACTGATGGGTTACCTGTCCTGATTGATTAACGGTGACAATACTTTCATCGGTAGACGACCACACTACTGCCGGTTGGGTTGCATCAGCAGGGGAAACAACATACGTTACGTTGAAATTATCTGTGGAAGTACCCGGATAGAATATACGTCTTGGACCTCTCATGTCTATATCCGTAATATATCTGAAATTGACCTGAACATTGTGTGTTGCAAATGCGGGACCTCCGTCAGCCGCCGACGCCTTAATGGTTGCTATTCCGCCTGACACGCCTGTTACCACGCCGGTAGAAGCATTAACCGTTGCAATTTCAGGATGTTCGGACGACCAAACGACATTTCTGTTGGATGCGTTTCCGGGACCCGTTGTTGCCGAAAGGGTGATGTTTGCGTTTACAGCTACTTCGGTACCGCCCGAAATTGACACATCCGTAAGCAAAATAGGCTGGTCGGTTATTTCAACAACTATTTGTCCAGCCACATCTGCCGTTGCAGAGGTAGCAGTTACTGTCGCCATTCCGGGCGTTACGCCGGTCAGCGTTGCGTTCCACCATTTTGCATCGGGCGTTACTGTAGCCACTCCGGCAGGTTCTACCGTCCACGAGAGGCTCATATCTGTAACATCAAAAGGCGCAACAGTTGCTGCAAGCGCGCTTGTGCCGCCAACGCTGATAATGGAATACTGCGATTGCATTGTTACGCTTTCAGCCGGCACCACTGGAGCGGTTGCTGCGTTGGTGATACATAGATTACCCATACGGAATCTCCAGTTTGTGTTACCGCCTGTACGATATTGGTAGACGTAAAAACTGCGAATGTCCGTTTGGGTTAAAGTCGCCGGTATCGCTACATTTGCATGTTCCAGAAAGTTCTCGTTGTCTTCATCTATTCCCTTTACAGAGATTGCTAATCGTCTTTCTTGACCAGTTCCTGCCGTGTAGAGTTCAATTTTAACGCGATACCATCTTTGTGCCGGCGCCTGTATTCTGGCGCGCTGCGCTGCCGCTAACGTATGAGCATGCGTGGTAGCGCCAAGTGCGCCAGCGGCTATGTTCAATCCGTTTGCGTCGCCACGTCTGCTATACAGCGTGAATAAAACGGGAGTACCGGCAGCGCCGCTTCTAAATCGAAGCTGACCTTCATCCTCGTTTCCACTTGAAGTTCCGCCTCCACCTAAATTTTCAAACCACCAATCAAATTCAATTATCAATTTATCTGAGAAATTGACGGCGTTTGTCAATTGGAATGTGGCATTTCGAGCTCCGCCTGCGCCTTGTCCGTTCCAAAACAAATTACCATCGTCATATGACAGTATTTGTGTGCCGCTACCGCCGCTAATTGTTCCTGCTACCGGAGAAACAAAATTTTCGGAAAAGGTGCAAGGTAACTGCGCATTTACGGTACACACCGCTATTAGCGCCAAAACTATACTAAAAATTACTTTTTTCTTATATTTCATTTTTTTAAAAAGATAAAATTATTTACTACTAACTACTTAAAAATTATTAAATTAAACTAAATTTTTTGGGGAATATTCCCCGATTTTGGGGATTCATTTCCCCTTTCTGATTTTGGTACAAATACATTTTTTGGATTTTATCATAGGCATATATTTTGAATTTTGAATTATGAATTATGAATTATGAATTATTTGAGATTTTTTGAAAGATGACAGGTCTTCGACACTGACAGGTCTGCGACACTGTCAGGTCTATAGCGTGGCGACCTGTCAGGCTGCGAAGCTGCTGACAGGGTCGTAGATGGAAGGTAATGAACTGAAGAATAAAGAATTGGTGAGAATATAAAAAAAGACGAGATAAGGATTGACACTGACAGGTCTGCGACACTGTCAGGTCGTTGCCGCCTACGAGAATAGAAAAATCGATAAATCCCCCCAACTAAGGGGAATTCATAATTCATAATTCCTAATTCATAATTTAAAAGCTCTCTCTCTC
>Ga0099364_10002987_pt1 | contig 26686 bp, 27 predicted proteins | sample TergutTh196P3_FD_73070 | JGI IMG/M metagenome (GOLD analysis project Ga0099364, IMG submission 73070) | Microcerotermes parvus P3 segment gut microbial communities from Pointe-Noire, Republic of the Congo - Th196 P3 | ecosystem: Host-associated > Arthropoda: Insects > Digestive system > Gut ...
GGTGGCACGAAGCGTAGCGAGTGACGGGTTTTTTCGTCTCCCCGAACGACATCGACATAAATTCGCTGCGTGCCGATGTCGTCACGCCCTACGTGGAAATAGGGATAATGTTATTCTACGGGGTATGCCATTGTAGTCATAAGTGCCATTTCTGCTGCGGAAGTGTCGAGTCTGCTGTATTGCACCACAATTTCGACGCTGCTCTCAACAAGTACGGCGTATGGCACATCTTTCGGGATAGATTCGCCGTTTACGGAGCGTATTTTATCCATTCTGATATGATGTGTTCTTCCCGCGCCGCAGAAAGATTCAAAGTCGTCGCGTTTTGCCCTGTCCTCAAAGAACAGCGTAAGTTTTATCTTCGCGTCAGTATCAGATGTGTTGACGACGCAAATAGATTCATGACTGATATTTTCGTTCTTTGATATTGAGTTTAAATAAGTGTCGGGGATAAGCCAAGTTTTTTTACCGTATGCTTTCATAAATTTTCTCCTTTTTTTGAACCCGTTTCTGTCGGGGACGTCAACTCCTACAATATAAAATTGTTTCGCAGCCGCCTAATATTTTTATAGATTTTTGAACAAATCTATTATAGCAGATTTATGATATTTTTGCAATAAAAACGCAAAAAAGATTGCAAAATAAAAAAATTTATAATTTATTAAAATATTATTGCATTTTTTTTAATTAGATGATATAATGTAATATAGTAACGAAATTCAATTTATATTATTTTAATTTTTCAGGAGGAATAATGAAAATGAAGAAAATTTTGGCTCTTATGGTATGTATGGCAATAATGTTTGCTTTGGCGGTTCCGGTAATGGCTTCGGAGATAAGCTTACCGGTTTCGCCGAAAGTTACCATTAATATTGACGGTGTGAGAGACGACGGATACAGCGAACCCTATACAGTGGACAGTTTTAGGGAAAATTCCGGCGCAACAGGCAAACTTTCTACCGCTTGGGACGACAATTATATTTATTATTATATCGAAGTCAGCGACACTACTCCGAACCACGAACACAGCAACTCTTATGAGCGTGACAATGTTGAGTTCTTCCTTGACTGGAATAACGCAAAAGGCGACGACACTTACAATGACGGCAATCCATATTGGCAGATAAGAGTTATGTCCGCTCCCAACGCAGACGGCATGGCTATTGAAGGCGGCGGAAACTTCAGTGATATGGGCGGAGATGTTGACGCGATAAAATTTGTTGTAGTACCTCTTTCGGGAAATAATTTAAACGGCGGATATATAATCGAAGTTGCAATGCCTTTAAGCGAAGCATCAGGCGCGAGTTTGAGCGAAGGCAAAACTATATTCGTTGACTTTCAGGTAGGCGACAATCAGGAAGATAGCGGCAGAACTTCACAGGCGTTCCTCAAAGGCGACGACCCCGACGTAGACAATCAGTGGCAATGGCCTCATTCATGCCGTGGTATATTGACGTTAGGCGCGGCTCCCGCAGTCGCGGCTCCTGAACCTGAGCCTGTAGCAGACGTAGGCGTTGGCGGCGGCACTGAAAATGTACATCCTGTCCCCGCTCCTGTTGTAGCGGCTCCCGCACCTGTAGCAGCACCCCAAACAGGCGACACAGCATTTATAATGTTGGCAATAGCATTGGTAGGCGCGTTTGTTTTATCAAGACGCATAATCAAAAACAGAGCGTAATTTAACTTTAAATAAATTTTTAACAATAAGGCAGGGAATATAAACCCCTGCCTTTGTTTATATTTTGTGTAGGGAACGGATTTATCCGTTCCGTTAAAAACAATCAATATATCGTGGAACTACGGACGTTGTCATGGAATTGCGGAACGCATAAATGCGTTCCCTACAAATGCAACACCCCGCGATATAAGCATTTTCTACACACCAATACATATGTCTAACATAGCTTATCAATATATTATAATTTTGCAAATTTCTATTGTAAAATCACTAATAATATGATATAATTTATAAAATGGAAATATAAAAATAAATATATGAGTATTAAAAAGGAGAATTTTGTTATGAAAATCATGAAAGTAAAAAAACTTTTCAGTATCTTGATTGCTTTGACGCTTGTTTTTTCGGTTATGTTCACACTTGGCTCATGTTCAAAACAAATTACCGTTGATAGTATAAAAGAAGCGGGTAAACTAAAAATGGGAACGGAATCGGGATTCGCGCCTTTTGAATATATCGAGGGCGGCGAAATCGTCGGTATCGACATTGATATCGCCAATGAAATTGTGTCGAGATGGGAAGTAGAATTAGAAATACAGGATATGGATTTTTCGGCGGTGCTTACCGCAGTATCTTCCGGGGTGGTGGATATTGGACTTGCGGGAATCACCCGTACAGAGGAACGTATGAAAAACATGGATTTTTCCGAACCTTATTTTGTGGCGTATCAGGTTATTGTCGTAAGAAATGACAGCGATATCACAGGCAGAAACGATTTAGTCGGTAAAACAGTTGGCGCACAGTTGGGAACTACAGGCGAGGACCTCGCTATTGAGATAGTCGGGGAATCAAACGTTATCGGCTACGACAAATATATAATGGCGGTTCAGGACCTTAGAAACGGACAGATTGACGCTATCATAATGGACAATCTTCCCGCACAGGGTCACGTGGATAAAAATGCAGATGAAATAAAATATCTCGACACGCCTATAGGCGAGGACAACTATTGCATAGCAATGAAAAAAGGCTCTGACGACCTTAAAAAAGCTATAGACGATATATTAAATGAACTGAAAAGTAGCGGCAGATTAGACGAAATTATTCTAAACTACGAAAACGCATTTACAGAACTGGACGACTAATAAATGTTTTCAAAAATATTATATTTCGTTCGGTAGTGCCGAATATTTAAGAACGTAGGGCGGACATGGAAACACAAGCACTGAATATTCATTGTTCATGGCGCGCCCTACAATATTTATTTAAGTTAAAGGATTTTTAAAATGATTGAAGCTCTCCAGTCGTTTGGGGACTCTCTATATCAAAATATAATATACGACGGTCGTTACTGGTTTTATATAGACGGATTGGGCGTGACGCTCAGAATAACTCTCGGAGCGTGTTTGCTTGGAATAACCATCGGACTTATAATCGCGGTTATACGTGTATGGGCAAGCGAATCTAAATCTGCGGCTCTGACTGTCGCCAACGCCGTATGCCGCGTCTATCTTGCCGTCATACGGGGAACTCCCGTAATGGTTCAGCTTCTTATATTTGCCTTTGTAATATTCGGCGCATCGCCCCTTAACAGAATATGGGTCGCTATTATCGCTCTTGGAATAAATTCCGGGGCGTATTCGTCCGAAACTATAAGGGCGGGTATTCTCGCCGTAGACAAAGGGCAGACGGAAGCGGGGCGGTCGTTGGGATTAAATACGTTTGATACATACAGATTTATTATATTGCCGCAGGCGTTTAAAAACGTACTCCCGCCGCTCGGCAATGAACTTATTATGCTTCTTAAAGAAACGGCAATCGTTTCGGCAATAGCTATAAATGATTTAACCCGCGCTTATTCAAGAATATCCAATCAAACATATGAATTTTTTATACCCCTGTTTACCATAGCTTTTATTTATTTTATTGTTGTAATGCTTATGACTTTGGGCTTAAAATATCTTGAAAGGTGGCTGCGGAAAAGTGATAACCGTTAAGGGATTAAAAAAGGCTTTTGTTGATAATAAATATGTTCTCGACGGTATCGACTGCGAGGTAACACAGGGCGAAAAAATTGTTATTGTCGGGGCGTCGGGTTCGGGGAAATCGACTTTTCTCCGATGTCTTAATTTGCTTGAATTTCCCACAAGCGGGGAAATATATCTTGACGGAGAGCTTATAACCGACCCGAAATGCAATGTAAATCATATAAGGCAAAAAATGGGTATGGTGTTTCAGCATTTTAATTTATTTCAGCATTTGAATGTACTCGGCAATATAACTTTGGCTCCCGTGCATTTGAAAATAATGACAGCCGCTAAGGCAAAAGAAAAAGCATTGGAATTATTGTCTGCGGTCGGGCTTGCAGACCGTATCGAAAGTTATCCGTCGCAGCTTTCGGGAGGACAGAAACAGCGTATAGCGATAGTCCGCGCACTCGCTATGAACCCCGAAGTAATGCTTTTTGACGAACCCACTTCCGCGCTTGACCCCGAAATGGTGGGTGAAGTTCTCGGCGTTATGAAACAGCTTGCGGACGACGGTATGACAATGATTGTTGTCACGCATGAGATGAGTTTTGCGAAAGAAGTCGCTACAAGAGCACTTTTTATCGACGAAGGCAAAATAGAATACGACGCGCCGCCCGATGATTTTTTCACTAATCCGCAAAACGCGAGACTGCGGGATTTTTTGTCGAGGGTACTGTGATAATTGTTTTAGAGATATATAAAAATTTATATTATGTGGGGGAATAAAAATGAATCATTTTGAAACAGAACGATTGATATTAAGAAGATGGACCGTTAATGATGCAGATGATTTCTATGAAATAGACAGTAATCCTAATATAACTACACCAATAGGTTGGGGTGTGCATAAAGACAAAAAGAAATCTTTAAAATTTCTGAATATTCTTATAAATAAAAATACAGAATGGGCTATTATAAATAAAGAGAGTAATAAAGCAATCGGTTGTATCGGGTATAATTACGATGCAATGAGAAAAAGCTCGGTAATGAGCAGAAATATCATATATGCACTCAACGAAAAATATTGGGGATACGGGTTTTGTACAGAAGCAGTCAAGCGTATTATAAAATATTTGTTTGAAGAAGAAAATATTGAAATTCTTTGTACCCAGTATTTCTCGTATAATATGCGTTCAAAAAAGGTAATAGAACGGTGCGGGTTTAAATACGAAGGCATTATAAGAATGTTTGAGAAAAAGCAAAATGAAATTATAGATAAAGTTTTTTATTCTATGACCGCAAGTGAATATAACGAGATTTAAAATAAATAAGCATTTTCTAATTTTTAAATAATTATTTTATTAAAAAAAGGGGGAAAATATATTAAAATGAAAATTGAGAGCTTAAAACTATACAAAGTGCCGCCGAGATGGCTGTTTTTAAAGATTACGACGGATTCGGGTTTAGTTGGTTGGGGGGAACCTGTTGTCGAGGGACGCGCAGATACCGTTAAAACTGCCGTTGAGGAACTGTCAGGCTGTCTGATTGGCAAAGACCCCATGAATATAGAGGATTTGTGGCAGGTGATGTATCGCGGCGGATTTTATCGCGGAGGTCCTGTTATGATGAGCGCGATAGCGGGAGTAGACCAAGCGTTGTGGGATATTAAAGGCAAATATTATAATGCGCCGATTTATGATTTATTGGGCGGCAAATGCCGCGATAAATTAAAAGTATACAGTTGGATTGGCGGCGACAGACCGTCTGATATTGTAAACAGTGCAAAAGAAAAAATGGCTCAGGGATTTACCGCCGTAAAAATGAACGCTACGGAGGAACTGCATTATATAGACGAGTTTAAAAAGATTGACATTGTGCTTAAACGCTTGGCGGCTTTGAGAGATGCTTTTGGGTATGATATAGAAATAGGAATTGATTTTCACGGCAGGGTGCATAAGCCTATGGCGAAAGTATTGGCGAAAGAACTTGAGCAATACAGATTAATGTTTATAGAAGAACCCGTTCTTCCTGAAAATAACGAAGCATTGCGGGAGATTGCCGCGCATACATCTATTCCTATAGCGACCGGCGAGCGTATGTATTCAAGGTGGGATTTTAAAAAGATTCTGACCGACGGCTATGTAGATATTATACAGCCCGATTTGTCGCATGCGGGCGGCATTACGGAGTGCAGAAAGATAGCGACTATGGCTGAAGCGTTTGACGTAGCCGTCGCGCCGCACTGCCCTCTCGGACCTATCGCGCTTGCTTCATGTATACAACTTGACGCTTGCACGCCAAACGCTTTTATACAGGAACAGAGTCTCGGCATACACTATAACGTCGGGAATGATGTGCTTGATTATCTCAAAGACCCCGGGGTATTTGCATACAACGGAGGGTTTGTTGCTATTCCGAAAGGCGCGGGACTGGGTATCGAAGTTAACGAAGAGAAAGTAATGGAATGTGCAGAAAAGGGACATAACTGGAAAAATCCTTATTGGAGAAACTATGACGGAACTGTCGCCGAATGGTGATAGAAATTTTATTTGCTCATAAGAGTAATTAACCAAAAGAGGTATATTATATAAAATTCAAAAAAATTTTAATACCCTCTATACTCACTTTTATAAAAAACAAAAATGTGTTATAATATAGTATTAACGCGCAGCGTTGATTATATTAATATTATTTTTTCACAAACAGCAGAAATACAGTCACGGAATTAAAGAAAGGAGAAACTAAGTTGTGAGTACAAGTATAAGAGAATGTATCAAGAAAAATAAACTTATTGTGATTATGAGAAATATAAATGAAGACTATGCTCTTTCATTCGCACAGGCATTATATGAGGGGGGAATACGGTTAGTCGAAATAACTTTTAATCAGGAAGCGGGTGACGATGGTATTACATCGACATACAGAGCGTTGAAATCAATAAAAGATGGGTGTCCTCCGGATATGTATGTAGGGGCGGGTACGGTATTGACCGAACCGCAGATGCGGATTGCTATTAATGCGGGGGCGGAATATATTGTTTCGCCGAACACAAACATTGAAATTATAAAAATGACAAGAAAATTGGGGCTTGTTTCTATACCGGGGGCGTTCACTCCGACAGAGATAGAAAAAGCATATTCTGCGGGTGCTGATTTTGTAAAATTGTTCCCATCGGATATTTTGGGCTTATCATATGTAAAAGCAATAACGGCTCCGTTGAATCATATTCCGATGATTGCGGTCGGCGGGGTAACTTTAGAAAATGCGGCGTCATTTCTTTCGGCGGGATTTTGCGCCCTCGGAATCGGCACTAATATATTGAAACGGGAGTGGCTTGACAATAAAGACTTTAAGAAAATAAGCGAGTTGGCAAAACAGTATATTGAAGTAATAGAACAGCATACGTCGGAAGCATAAGACAAAAGTTTATATTTTACGGGACGGTCTGCTATCGGTCTTAAATGCCGTTTCGTTGCAAATATCAGGCTTGTTCGGAAACTTCTAAAATTTAATTAATATATGGCGCGGCATATCAGATTCACGGCGCGTCTGGGAAGCCGCGCCTTACGAGTTTCCGAAGTGGTATAATTTAATTGACGGAGGAATTTTTTAAATATGAAAAAATTTAATGTGTTATTGGTCGGCTGTGGGGGAATGGCGAATACTTGGCTAAGATATTTAAAAAATAGACCCGACGTACAAGTTGCGGGTCTTTGCGATATAATTATAGAAAAAGCCGAGAAGATGAGAGCGGATTACGATATGGACTGTAAAATTTTTGATGAAATTAAAAAGGCTTTTGACAATAATAACGAATTGAGAATAAATCTCGTTGCGGACTGCACTACTCCCGATGCTCACGAATATATCGTGACGACAGCTTTGGGATTCGCTTGTAATGTTATAGGCGAAAAGCCTATGGCTGAAACGCGCAAACAGGCATTAAACGAAATAAATGCCGCAAAAGAAGCGGGAAAAACATATGCCGTCATGCAAAACAGGATTTATATGACGGGTATGCGCGCAATAAAAAAAGCTGTACACGAAGAAAATGTAATCGGACAGCTTGGATATATCGGCTCGGATTTTTTTATAGGGGCGCATTTCGGAGGGTTCAGGGACTTAATGGACAATGTTCTGATACTTGATATGGCGATTCACACGTTTTATCAGGCGCGGTTTTTGGCTAACTCAAATCCTGTGTCCGTATACTGCCATGAGTTTAATCCCTCTTGGTCTTGGTATAAAGGCAACGCTTCGGCAGTTGCCATATTTGAATTTGAAAACGGCGCGGTATATAATTACACGGGTTCATGGTGTTCGGAAGGTCACAATACAAGTTGGGAATGTGACTGGCGGCTTATCGGAGCCAAAGGCACTGTAAAATGGGACGGCGGTGATAATCTTACCGCAGATATAATAAAACCCGATGAAAAGGGATTTATCAACGCTTGCGAAAGAATATCAATAGATATGCCCAAAACTGAAAAGAATTACGGACACGAGGGCTGTTTCGATGAGATGTTTAACGCTTTGATTGAGGAAAGAGCGGCGGAAACTGACTGCAATGATAATTATTTTGCCATGAATATGGTCTACGGCGCGATAGAAAGCGCGAAGTATAATAAAAAAGTTATGTTGTAAAATTGCTTTTATATAAAACACCCCCCCTACTGTGGATTGTTCAAAAGATGTTGGTTTGGGTTGTAGGGGTCGCATATTGGGCAACTCGCTTGTTGATTAACGCAGAAAATTTATATTGGGGGAGATGGTAATTTGATTGTAAATATAGCAGGAAATCACGAATATCCTGGTATTTGGGATAGTGTTTATTATTTTAAACCGTCAGATTATCCCAATATTACAGACTGGGAACTAAGAAAACTTATTTTATTTTTCGACTATGAAAAAAGACATAACAGAGAAACAACGATTGTCTGCGAAAATAATGATGTTATTCAAACTGTCAATCATGCGCTTGAAAACCCCGAATTATTTTTGTCAACAAAAAAACCGGATATTATTACAGAATGTACCGCGTGTAAGCAAAAAGGCTGTTTAACTGATTATCTTTGTCACGGGACAGAAATTGAAAACGCGAAATTAATATTTAAATGCGGTAAACTTTTATCATCGGTAAAAGCGAGAAATAAATCAGCGCAGGAACTTGCGGAAGAACCAAGAGCAGCGTCCATAGACCCGCTTGATTATTTCGATTATATAATGATGTCGTGGGGAAATTGTATAGCTTGCGACAGCCTTGTTATGGAGCGAATGTTGGGGAGGTTTCCAAATGAACATGATTTCAGCGTCGGCTTTAAACCGGGCGTGCGTTTTTATTTTAAGTATGATATTATTGAAAATCACAAGGATTTCGCAAATGACGGTATGCACCCCGCAAAAGTAAAAAATGAACTTGTTCTTTCGGAGTATTTAAATTGCTGTATAATTCCCGAACATCATAAAGTGGAATTTGAAGGTATTGTTCCGTCCGTTCTTGCGGATAGAGTTTTCTATATTAAAAATGACTGCACAGATATTTGGAACTGGACAGAAAAAGTTTATGATTTTGTATGTAAGAAATAACGCACTAATAAAGATTTTCTACGCAATATTATACGTCCTCGGAAATTAATTTTTATCGTAGGGGCGAACTGTGTTCGCCCGCCAAAATAGCCAAAACAGAACAATCTCTGCGGACGAACACAGTTCGTCCCTACGCCAATGCAATACACAGTATAAAAAAACAATAAAAATAATAAGGGGTTAAAAACATGAATGAAAAAAATTATGTCGCAGAAACTTTGAAACCTGAAGATTTTGATGAATGGGTGAACCATTGCGGAGCTATTTTTGAGGTCGGAGCAGCATATTTCAGACGGCATTTTGTCGCAGACCCGCATAAAAATTATGATTCTGTTTTTATAATTAAAGACGACGGGCAAATTATTTCTACAGTCAGAGTTTTTCACAGACAAGTATATATAGGCAAAAAGATATATAAAATGGGCGGTATAGGCGAAGTTTCGACTAATCCTGATTACAGAAAGCTCGGATTGTCCTCAAAATTGCTTGATGTCTCGGTTGATTATATGAAAAAAAATAAATTTTGCGTTTCTCTACTCGGAACGGGATATTTTTCACATTACTCGAAGCACGGCTTTGTACAAGTAAACGAATACACAAAAAGCGTGAGCGGCGAAATTAAATATAACGGCAACGGCAAATATGACATAAGACCTTTGAATCCCGGTAATTTTCAGGAGATGAGCGTTTTATACGAACAATACTCGAAAGGTCTGAATTTTTCTACTGTGCGCGACAAAGATTATTGGAAATCATGGTGCGCCGGGGAAATAAAAAACCCGCGCGGAATGTTCCGTAACGGACGGATTGCGGGATATATATGCTTTGAGGAAAATAACGTAAAAGAAATCATCGGCGCGGACGAAGACCACGATATACTCTTGTCTGCGGTAGTTTCACATGATAATACGATAAACGTGCCGTCGTTTGTTTGTACCAAACGGGAAGTTTTTGCGACGGAATCCCATAACGGAACCATGATTAATCTATTAGACCCAAAAGCAATGGAAATCGACGGTACGGCGTATTCTTCAACGGAAGAACTTGTTGAATATTTCAACAATAACGGCGGCATTGTACATTGGTCGCAAGACCAATTTTAGCCGATTTTTTTCTCTGTGAAAAAATAGCCCTCTTTGGAAAAGAGGGCTTATGTATTGCAATCACTTAAAAATAATTGATGGCAATTTAGGTTGTTTTGTAGGGACGACCGCCCTCGGTCGTCCGTGAAATTCTATGTGGTCGTTCGTGAAATTTGAACCCATAAAAGACGGGATATTATTAAAATCTGCGGACGAACACAGTTCGTCCCTACTACAAATATATAATCATTTCACATTTGCCTAATATTATAAAATTATGGCAAATCTCTATTTCTTTATAACGCACCGTATTTATCGTAAACTTCACGCAGAGTTTTTCCCTCAAGCAATTCTTTGCGTGAGATATTTTCACGTTCGGCCTTATCTTTTGCCGCTTCAAACAATTTATCCTCAATTTCCTGCGGAATTACAACCACACCATCAAAATCAGCGAATATTATATCTCTCGGATTGACAAGCACTTCGCCGCATTTTATCGGCACATCATACTCAACTACAAGCCCCCTGCCTTTGCTGTCAAGCGGTCTTATACCTGCGTAAAAAACCGGGAATTGCATCGCTTTTATCCGCAAACAATCTCTGATTTGACTGTCGCAGATACAGCCTGCAACTCCTTTTATTTTAGATATAGTAGACATCAGTTCACCCCACGGCGCATTAGTGCCGCCGTAATCCGTTGAGTGTACGGCGACATCTCCCTCGCACAGCGAATCCATAGCTTCAATTTCCACTCCGTAAGGCGGGTCAGCGTCATAATTAATTTCCATCCACCTAAAAGTCCGCGCTCTGCCGACAATCGTACAACAGTCGCCGTCAAGCGGGCGAAGCCGTTGGTGCATTGCCTGATTTCTATATCCCAGTTCATCCAAAATATCACATACCACGGGAACATATATATTTTCTTTTATCCATGCGAATAAATTTTTATCAGATTCAGTCATAACTACCTCCCTGTATTTTACAAATTTATACTATATTTTTTAACGGCATTTTCGTCAATTTCAATGCCAAGTCCTGCGCTTTGCGGCACACTCATCATGCCGTTTTTATCCATTTGCACCGGGTTCATAATAATATCACGTAACATAGGATTGTCACTCACGTTATATTCAAGAAACAAACTGCGGGGCAGAGCCGCGTTCACGTGTAAACTCGCTGCTGTCAATAAATCAGTCAGCCATGCGTGAGGGCATATATCAATACCCGCATATTCCGCTTCCCACATAATTTTACGCATTTGTGTAAATCCACCGCATCTTGATATATCGGGCTGTACCACGTCAATTCCGCTTTCAATCAATTTACGAAATCCCCAAGCTGTTGCCTCCTGCTCACCTGCCGCAAGGCGTGTTGATACTCCCGCTTCTTTTACTTTTTTATACCCTTCATAATTTTCAGGGTGCATGAAATCTTCAAACCAGTAAATATTATACTCTGCCAACGCTTTTAAAAGCTCAACAGCATCATACGCACTTCTGTTCACTTTCCAGCCCGCATCAACCATTAAATCAATATCTTCCCCTACAGCTTCTCTCGCAGCCTTTACAAGCGCAATATCATTTTTGCGGTTCTCTCCGAATACGCCCCAACCGAATTTAATCGCAGTAAAACCTTTTTTTAGATAATATTCGCACGCTTTTTTTGTATCATACGGTGTGGACCTGAAAAGCGTCGATGCATAAGCACGCACTTTATCTCTGTAACCTGCACCGAGCAATTTATATATCGGCACATTATAGGCTTTGCCGATTATATCATGACACGCAATATCAAAGCCCGATAAAACTTGCATAGCAACGCCGCGTCGCCCGTAATATATTGACCCTCTGTATATTTTATCCCACAAACGCTCGGTTTCAAGCGGGTCTTCTCCGATTACAAGTTCACGCAGTCCCTCAAAAAGTTCGCTCCCCGTCTTTGGCGCATTTATCATAGATTGTGCAATATGCGGTGCAGTTTCCACATCAGACCAACCGACAATACCCTCATCGGTTGTCACTTTCAACAGAAAACAATACGCAACTCCCGATGCTTCTTCGCTTCCCTGTGGATTTGAATAATCCCTGTTTGATTGGAGTACAAAACCCTCTATGGCTTTAATTTTCATAATATCATACTCACTTTCAAAGATTCGCTGTTTTTATCCGCAGCAAGCTCAAACGCTTTTTTATACTCGTCAAACGGCAATACGTGCGTTATCACGTCTGCTATTTTAGTTTTTGCCAGTATCTCCATAGCCTCATCAAGATAGTCCATATCATTACAGCTCCCGCATATATTCAGTTCTTTTACGTGAATCCTGAACATATCCACAGGGACTTTTTCATGGATTGCGGAAAACATACAGACAGTGCCTCTCGAACGGCAGACTTCAACAGCAGTATCAAGCGCGTCAACCGTTCCGACGCATATAATTGCGCTGTCAATACCCTCGCCATTGATTCTTTTTAAAATTTCCTCAGTAACATTTTTATAATTATTTATGTTTATTTTATCTGCATTTCCAGCATAGTTTAATTTAAAATCATGCGTTCCCGAAATAATAAGTTTATTATTCGGATACATAGACTCGCATATATTCGCAATCATAAGCCCGAACGGACCGTCGCCGATGATAAGCGTATTGCTCCCCTTTGTCACATTCGCACGTTTCACGGCTTCGATACATACGCATACAGGTTCCATTAAAGTCGCCGCCGCAAAACTTATATTTTGGGGCTTTTTGCGGATTCTGTCAGCCCGTATTGTGAAATACTCGGCGAACACGCCGCCGTGATTGATTCCGAGATGTGCCATATCATCGCATAAGTGCGGCAACCCACGTTTGCATGATACACATTTAAAGCACGGTATAACAGGGTGAGCCGCTATCTCGTCGCCGACTGCAAATTCTGTTACTCCGTTACCGAGCACTTCAATAATTCCCGCACCCTCATGCCCCATAATCATCGGCAATTCTATGCCCCACGGGTTAAATTCTATATCAATAATATCAGATGTGCAAATTGTTGCCGCCTTTGTTCTTACAAGCACTTCACCGTCACGCGGTACAGGCATCGGACAATCCTGCATAACGAGCTGTCCTACTGATTCTAAAACTAATGCTTTCATACATAACTCCTAATTATTTTAATATTGATTTTTAAGAAAATTAATCAACGTAAAGAGGACTGGGAGACTAATTTCCTAAGAGGTCTAATATTGATTTTAATGCAAGCCTGTTGCCGTATTTTGCGTTTACTTCACAATAATATTTCAAGTGAATTTCGATAAATAATCCCATCAATTACTTCTTGGGGGATAGGCGGCAAGCCACTGCCTTTAATAATATGATTTATGTTCCGCAAGCCTTTAATTGAATTTTCTGTGGTAGTCGCAGGATAATCCGAACCGAATAATAATTTATGCGTACATCTGTATTCTACAGCAAGGCGCATAGCGTTATAAAACTGCCATGGTCTGTAATACAGTGCGGATATATCTGCATATACATTTTCATTACGCCGTATGATTGCGATAGTTTCAGCTTCCCACGGATGACCGAGATGTGCGAGTACGATTTTTAGTCGCGGAAAATCACAAGCAATACTGTCTATGTGATACGGGCGGGCATAATCAATCGGCACACCGCTTGAAAAAGTAGTCGCCATGTGCGTTATGATTGGCAGAGCGTTTTTCACGCAATAATCAAATATTTCATAATATTTTTTATCGCACGGGTGAACACCCTGATATATCGGTCCGATTTTTATGCCTTTGCAGTTCAGCACAGTATGATTATATTTCAAATCCTGTATAAAATCGTCCTGATATGGGTCAATCGAAGCAAAATATATATATTTATCACTGTGCCGCGATACAAAATCAGCTACAGGCTCATTTTTGCCATTCCAACCGGTTTTCCTTGCTTTAAGCCCAAAAATTATAACTTTATCCGCCGAACTTGTCCCTGCGAGATAATCTTCTTCACTGTAAGTCCAAATATCGTGGGAAATGCCGCTTCGAATCAAATCTTCCCGTAATTGAATGTCAAAATCTTTGAAATTTAATAAATGCGTGTGCATATCTATTATCATTCTATTCCTCGCTTTTTAAGGCAATATCGAATATGCTTTTACCAAACCGCGCGCACGCATCGGTAAGAACGCTTCCGCATACGCGACAGCACACTGGTCGCCGCGTTTTTTAGATGTTTCCGCTATCCAGTTATCTATGCCTTTGTCCTCGCCGAAAGCCGAAAGAAAAGCGTCATTCTGGCTTTTATGATATTTCGCAAGACGCATTTTTTCTTCCATGACTTCCGTAATATCAACCCAATGCGACGGCTCGAACTCAAAACCGCCTGACGGTTCAGTCATAAATACGGCGGGAGTTGCTGCAAGCGGTGCAGATTTTGTTTTTTGTATTGGCAAAGCCGCCTGCATGGCACATTGACGGACGAGCAGACAGGTTGTCATGTGGTCAACATTATAATCCACAGTATTGTGCGTGAAAATCACATCGGCTTTGACAAGCCTGATTGCTTCAATCAATTCAAGCCGCAGTTCAGTTGTGTCATAAAGATACTCATCGGGGCGGTTTAGACAGACATATTGTGCATTAATTGCAGATGTCAGACTGTTCATTTCAATCTCACGGATTTTCGCCGCTTCTTCCAATGACATACTCGGCAGATGAGCCATACCCGCCGCTCCGTCAGTCAGGCATATAAACGCGAGATTATTCCCCGATTTCTTCATTTTTAGCATAGTCCCGAGACACATTAATTCATCGTCCTGATGTGCCATTATTGCCGCTATATTCATTTATTTTATACGCTCCCTATTTTAATCAAATTGCTGCATAGCTTCTATCGTATTTGCAAGAGCCGATTCGATTCTGCCTTCATATCTTTCGTGAAAACCTACATAATCTTGATTTGCTCCGTTAATAAACTGATACTGCAAGTTCCATATATCCCCCCAGTTAAACACGGAGCCTATATCATATATAACGCTTGCGAATATCTGTTTAAGCATTTCTACCGATTCTTCGTCACGTGCGATTTTCTGGTTCAATAAATTATCATAGTATGCGGGAACTACCGTATTTGTGGACTCACGCGACATAGCATCAACTACCGCGCCTACCATTTCGGGGTTGCCGCAAGTTGTCGGCATGGCGATAAATCTTGATACCCAAGGTGAAATCGTAGTAACATAATTCTGTTGATTTTCGTCTTGTTTGGGAAGCGGTATTATCCCAAAGTCATTTTCCATAGCTCTAATCGCTGTAAACTGCGACAGCATACCGATTGCGAACAGACTTCTGTTTTCTGTGAAAACACGCTCGTACTCCGCAGAGTCTCCCGTTCCAACACGGGCTGTCTGTTCATAGAGAACCATCTTGATTTTTTCATGGTCATTTACAGCTTTTTCCGTAATAGTTGTCATATACGGCAATCCGTTTTCGTTGAGATTTGCCAAACGGTTCCCGCTCGCCACAGAGAACATCCAGCCCGCATAATCTTCACATACAAGCCCCCACTGGTCATCTTGAATTGTCATTCTTCCGTCACCGTTCAAGTCAACCGCCGTCTGTATCATCAATTCATATAACTTGTCAAGCGTCCATTTGCCCTGTCTGACCGTTTCATATAAATTTTCAATTCCATAATCTACAACCATTTTTTTATTGAATACAGCCATAATAACACCTGATTTATCACTTACGGCTATATCGCCTCCTAAAGTAGTAACTTTATTGTTTATTGAGAGGTCTTTTATCGCGTTCTGATTATACCACGGTGCATCGAGATTTAAACTTTCAACATTTTTCAAGTCATATAAAAATCCCTGAGTTGCGAGTGTTGCCGACATAAATATAAGTTTTTCCTGCATCAACTGATACTCGTCGTCTCCTGCCCGTACACTTCTCAATATTATATTATTCGGGTCATCTACATGAGTTACTTTTATTTCTACATTATATTTTTCTTCGACAACTCTGTTGCGGCGATATACCGCGTCGTTCAGAACTTCGCCTATCTCGCTTTCAACATATAAATCATCAAAATCCTGACTGCCATCGGCCCAACCGTCTTTACGGGATAAAATATTTATGACCGCCCCACTAAAATTATGCTCGGGATAGGCATATAAATCTTCAGATACTGTGCTGTTATCCTCGTCATTAGCGTCATCATTTGCATTATTTACAACACCGTTGTCAGAATTACTTGTTTCACTTTTTGTGTTATCTCCGCATGAGATGAGAAGCTGACATAATACAATCACAAAAATTAAAACTAAAGCCGTAAATTTTAATTTATTCATAAATTTTGCTCCTTTTTAATTCATTTAATATTATCTATGGTAATTTTTTGCCATTTCGACTATTTGCATAGCACTTTCTATATTTTCAGTCCAACAGGAATAATGCGTATTGAACGGCAAAGTACGGTTATTTATTCCCGATATAAATTCATCTTTCGAAACAGACGTTGATATTTGTTTTTCATTTCCAAGTGTTTTACGCATAAACGCAATAGATTCAAACGGCAATTCTTGTTGTGCTTTCAAATCCCTGCCGAGTCTGTAATCTTTTATATTGCGAAGCTGTGCCGTAAGAGGCAGCAGTGTATCAAGTCCGAAACCGTGTTGATGCATATATCCGTAACCGATTTTATCCAAAAGTCTTTGCTGATATTCAAGCCCCATATTTTTATATACATCGGGATTGCACACGGTATATGCGTCAACACTGAACAACAATCCACTGAATACCGAGCTGTCGCACTCAATAGTTTTATCGTTATACGGTCTGATAATATTGTCCTGTATCTTATACAGATACGCCATATATTCAACGCCGAAATCCATTATTTTATGCAAAGTTTCAGTATCTTCATAAATTGCCGTATATGCTTCGGTGGACCCCATAAGTTCTACCGCAAGATTCAGAGCGTCCATTGATATAATAGGCACAAGCAGCATTTTACCGTCGGCAAGTTCGCAAAAATGTATTAATGCGTTCTGTATAAAATTAATCCAGTAATTTTCCGAATTAATAATTAAATTTTCTAAGTCTTTTAAATTTTTAATAAGAGGCTTCGCCCCTGAACAAGAATAGTTTGCAGTACCGTAAAAGCTTGTATCCGCACCCAGCATTGCCGCGCAATAAGACTCTCCAATATGTGCCGTAGGATATACAGTCGGCACATAATCATCGCCTATCATAGGACGGTTATCAATCTGTCTGTGATATTCATTCATCAGATTGATTCTGTTTTGCGGGTCAACTATATAGCAGTCACGTTCAATCCACTGATTATCATTTTCACTATTTTTTCGCCCATAATAATCGCCTGAATTTGACGGCAGAGATATCGTCAATAAAATGCTGTCAATCATTTCTCCGTTATGAAAAGCTATATTTCTGTCAATAGCTTCCTGAAATTTTCTCATTAGATTATAACTCCTTTTAAAAATCAAACATCATAGTCAAAAATTATCATGACAACACTATTTTCGGGAGCATAAACAGAAAAATGGAAATCCTCATGCAGATATATAATCCTGTCCTCAGTCGGTATAAGTTCCAGAGTATCATCGTCCCACATCATATCTTCATCTAAACGATATACACGCATATTTGTAACGCCTTCGCGTGCATTTTTGAAATCCAATGTTACCGTTAAATCTTCGGCTGACTGCGGGTTATAATTCGTCATGAAAATTGTGTTGTATCTGTCATTTTTTGATGATAATATCCTGATATCTTCACAATTTTCGATATTTGCCTTGACTTCGTTTTCTGCCATCGTATACAGCATCGTATATACAAAATACTGTGGACGTGGTCTGCCGTTTTCATCAAATAAGCCTAATCTGTGTGCTAAATCGTTCCAGTGTTCGGCCATATATCTTGTACGGGCATAGAACGGCGCAAAATCGTTGGGATTGCAGAACTGGTCATATATATGATACTGGAAAGTATTTGAAAATCCCGCACGTTTGTAAAAATCGTAGAGTATCGCGGCAAGCCCTGCCGACCTATGCGGCGTATACGCTCGCTCCTCAAGCGATATACCGCCTAAATCCACGTTAAGTTCAGTCATATACATTTCGATTTTGCTGTCGTATTTATCGACTACTTCTTTTAGGCGAATAACAGGGTTTACATGGTGTTCGGGAATATCCGAATAATTATTGTAGCTTATAAAATCAAGCTGTATTTTTTCTTTCTTGCACAAGCCTATAAATTCATCGAACCAGTCATAAGTTTTATCGTCCAATCCCGCCCGTGACGGTCCGCCGACTTTAGCTTCGGGATATACTTTTAAAATAGGCTCGACCGTCATTTTATAATACTCGAAATAATCCGCCGCGCCGTCGATTTTATACGGACAGCCGCCCCACTCGCCGATATTTATTTCATTTGCTATCCCCCAATGCGTGACATATTTATTGTCAACGGAATATCTCTTTGTCATTTCTTCGATTATATACTGCCAGCGTTTCACATCAGTAGGTTTCCAGATAGTTTCATCTACGACAGGATAAACAGACGGAGGCTTAATACATATCGAAGCCATTATATCCGCTCCTGTCTGATTTATCGCTCGCATATATTTGTCAAGTGCGGCAAAGTCAAGTTCGCCGTTTTCTTTTTCGATAAAGAAAAATTCCTGTATAAATATACGGATTAGCTTAGGTTTCAGTTTTGCTGTGCCTTTTACTACTTTTTCGGGCATGGGCGCAGGATTTACCCCTCCTATTCCGAAAGAGTGATTATTAAAATCCATTTTACCGATACTTTCAGCAAAGTCTACATTTGCTTTTACATTTTTCATTGATGTGTATTTATCGTTCATAAATAATCCTCCTGAACTTTATTTAAAATATTATAAATCATATATTTTTTATCTTCTTTTATATTTTTAGATTAAGCTATGATAGGCATATATATTGATTTGTAGAAAATGGTTATTAGTCAACAGCGTGTTTCAATTTCAGCCTTATTAATCAGTGCGCGTTCTTCTGCTGTTAAACCCCAATCAAGCGCACGTATATTTTCGTTTACCTGTTTAATATTTTTCATACCCGGTATAGGAATAACACATATCTCTTCGTTAGTCAAAAGCCAGTTAATGGCTATCTGTGCAAAATTTTTCCCGTGAGTATCTGCTATTTCGTCCATAACCTTGAATAAAGGTTCTATTTTCTTTTTGTTGATTTCTCTCGGCTTAGAAAAAAGTTTTTGAAAAAGAGTTTTTGAATCATTACGTTCTTTCGTAATATCTAAATGCCCGAAATATATTACCGCTTTATATCCGAGAGGTATTTTTTTTTCACAGCGATATTTGCCTGTTAAAATCCCTTCTGCTAACGGTGCATAAGGTATCAGCGTTACGCCTAATTCTTTGCAAGCATTAAATATACCGTTTGTTTCAGCCCAACGTCTTAATATATTATACCCAACCATTGTAGTAGCAAGCGGAATATCATGTTTTGCTAACGCAGTATGAGCTTCACGCATTTGATTTTCTGAAAAATTGCAAACGCCTACGGCACGTACTTTTCCCAACTTTACAGCTTCTGCCATAACGTCCATATAATCCGTTATAGTGTTTTTAGACGGTGGAGCATGAATTTGGTATAAGTCAACGTAATCAACACCTAAACGTAGCAAACTGCCGTCAAGTGCCTCTAATAAAGCACGGGGCGAATTTGGCGAAACGGTTCTACGTTTAGGTTTTAACGGAATCATTTTTGAGGGCGGTGCAAATTTAGTAGCAATCATTATAGGGCGACCATCTTTTTTTAAGCATTGCCCTATAATTCTTTCAGATTTGCCGTTTCCGTATATTTCGGCAGTATCAAAGAAATTCAATCCTTTATCAACACAAGACAAGTAAGTTTCAATTATATTGTTTTCTGTCAAAGATTTATTAGGTACCCACAACATAGTTCCTACACCCATTGCAGGAACGACTACATCAGATATTCCCAATGAACGAGTTTGCATTTCTGTACTCCCCTTAGCATTACACCATTTAATATAAATTATCTGCGTTAATCAACAAAGTTTACAAAACACCCGTCACTCGCTTCGCTTCATGCCGCCCTTTTTTGTAAAGAGAGTAGCCGTAGAGCGGGGATTTTTCTTACACGCTTTTTATAAATTTCCTGCATATCAATACATATGTCTAACACAGATTTAGATTAATATAATTATACAATATTTATATAGAAAATTATATTGACAATTCAGACTTTTTATTGTATAATACGGACATAAAAAGATAATTTAAAGAGAGATGATATACAATGTATGAACTTAATTCTTCGTTCCCTTTTCATATTGTTAAGGAAACGCTTGACGGTGATATTCCTGAACATCAGCATATTTATTCTGTTGAAATGAGTTTTGTAATTCACGGTGAAGCACTGCACAAAGTTGGAAAAAACAGCAGAAAAATTGAACGCGGTGAAGTGATTATTATTTTAAAACCAACAAGTCACAGCCGTATTCATATGAAAAATCATCTGCGGTACACGATTCAATTTGATTTAGAAAAATCGCTGCTATTGAATAATGAAATCAATCATTTCCCGGGATTTCATTCACTTTTTTTTATTGAGCCTACATATTTACAAGAAAAATTTTATACAAGCGGCTTTACATTGAATGAAGAACAATTAAATTATTCTATTACCATGTTTGATATTATGTACGAAGCTTATAATTTGAAATATAACGGATATAAAACAATTATTAAAACGCATCTTAGCGCATTATTGGCTTATATTTCGCTTTGTTATAACCCAACTCCCGAATCAATCCCGAGCAAGTTATATAAAATAGCCGAAACCGCTTCATATATCGAAATGAATTATGCAAAAAAAATAAATATAAAAGAACTGGCTTCGATTGCGTGTTTATCCGAACGTCAATATAACCGAATTTTTAAAAGCGTTTACGGTATGTCGCCCAATGTCTATTTAATACAAGTACGGCTGTATAAATCCTGTCGATTTTTAGAAGACCCATATTTGACCATTCGTTATATTTCCAATATCTGCGGCTTTTTTGACGACGCATATTTTATAAAACAATTTAAGCGGCATTTTAATATGACACCCGGCGAATATCGTAAAAACCTCATAAACAATCCAAATATTTATAGTTAATAGACCTTCTCGGAAATCAAATCAACATAAAAATATTTTCAGCATTACAAAACGACATAAATTTTGCATGAGGGCGAATATAATATATAATACTTACAGGATTATAAGCAATGCAAGCGAGGTTTTTTCATGAAGCAGGTGATATATGCGGATATTATTTTTCTTTTGAATTTTTGCATGGACTTTTTGGCTCTGTTTGCGGCGGGAAGAATATTGGGCTTAAAACTGAGCGCGCTCAGGCTTGTACTGGCAAGCGCGCTCGGCGCAGCGTATTGCATTTTTACTTTTTTATATGACTATAGTGTTATACCTGAAATAATAATAAATATACTCGTGTCGGTTATTATGTGTTTCATTGCGTATAATATAAATTCTCTGATTAAGTTCACTAAAATTTTTGTTATATTTTACGCCGCGTGTTTTATGCTCGGCGGGGGAATCGAAGCTTTGTATCATCTTTCGGGCTTAGTCAAAACCGAAGATATAATCGGCGGACCGGATTTAAACGGCTCTTTTCAAGTCCATACTATAATAATTCTCGGGGTATTTTGCACTTTAATAATAATTTTCGCGGGAACTTTGTTTAAACGCCGTTCAAGCATAAGAGAAACGGAAATTATTATCGGGTTTATGGGAAAAGAAGTCAAAGTCGATACGATTATTGATTCCGGCAATTTATTATATGAGCCTATAAGCTCCCTCCCCGTGATTGTTGTGACATTGCAGAGCGCGGTAAATTTATTCGATATGAACACAATAGAATTTTTTGTCGGGGATTCCGTCGAATATCTGAACAAAATAAAAATAAACGGAGATAATCTCGGAACCGCTTTAAAATTCAGGGTAGTTCCGATAAAATCCGTAATGGATACGAAGGCTATACTGCCCGCGTTTTCCCCGGAATACATAAAATATAAGACAAAAAAACATAAAGAAGCAAAATATACGAGCATAAACGCAGTAATAGCCGTCGATAACAAAAACGCCGCCGTGTACGGCGAAAAATACGGCGGTATTGTTCCTGCGGTATTGATTGATGCGTGACATTGCATATTCCAAAAATAAAAATCATTCAGTTTTCTTTTGCTTATTTTTCTCTCTAAAATTAAAGAAAAGTAAGCGTAAACAAATTTCAGGAGGGAAATAAAAATGAACGCTGCAAAAAACTTGATATACGAATTTTTCAAAAACCTGCAACTAAAAATTTCAGACTTTTATAAATCCGAAGCCGAAAACAGCATATTTTATGTCAACGGCTCGGAAACTCTGCCGCCGCCCCTCTCCGCCGAGGAAGAAACAGACATTATTTCACGGCTCGACGGCGACCCGTCTTTAAAGACCATACTCATCGAAAGAAATCTAAGACTTGTTGTATATATAGCAAAACGCTTTGAAAGTTCGGGAACGGGAATCGAAGATTTAGTTTCGATTGGCACAATCGGACTGATGAAAGCGATTAATACTTTTAAAACAGATAAAAATATTAAACTGGCGACGTATGCTTCACGCTGTATAGAAAACGAAATTTTGATGTACATACGCAAAAATGTGAACATAAAAAACGAAATTTCGATTGATGAGCCGCTAAACGTAGACTGGGACGGCAACGAGCTTTTGCTCTCGGATATTCTCGGCTCCGAAAACGACCTTGTTCATAAAGACATCGAAGAAAGTGAAGATAAAAAAATGATTATTACCGCAATATCAAAACTCGGAAACCGTGAGAGACTGATAATCAGTCTGCGGTTTGGACTGATGAACGGCAAGGAAAAAACGCAGAAAGAAGTCGCCAATATTCTCGGAATCTCCCAATCGTATATATCGAGACTTGAAAAGAAAATAATAAATAAACTGAAAAAAGAAATTTCAAAGATAACGTAATATGTATTGATATGCAGAAAATTTATATTTTCAGTAAGAATAAATAATAAAAAACAACAAAGCAGGAAATGTTTTTGTTGTTTTTTTATGTTATCATATAATTACCATACGGAAATAAAATAAAAGGAGAACAAACGAACTATGCAGGCATTTATGAAATCCTCGTTTGAGTATATCGAGCAGAATCTTAAAACGGATATTACGGCGGAAAAACTCGCGGGAATGGCGGGATAATTGCCGTTCTGACAAAAAATTATTAATATGTTTACAAAAAGTTTGGAAATTCGGCTTTGAAATAATGTATAATATTGATTTATTAAACTAAAATTTTTTATTTATATTTTATTTATATAAGGAGAGGTTAAAGATGATAATTAAGAACAAAGAACTCGATACTTGGGTAAAAGAAGTCGCCGAAATGTGCCAGCCGAACAGTATTTACTGGGCTGACGGTTCACAGGAAGAATATGACAGATTGCTGAAAGAAATGGTTGACGTCGGAATGGCTATCCCTTTGAACCCGGAAAAGCGTCCCGGGTGCTATCTTTTTAGAAGCCATCCGTCTGATGTTGCGCGTGTTGAAAACAGAACTTATATCGCTTCTAAAAAACAGGAAGATGCCGGTCCGACCTGTAACTGGATTGACCCCGATGAGTTAAAAACCACTATGAAAGCACTTTATAAAGGCTGTATGAAAGGCAGAACAATGTATGTTATACCTTTCTCTATGGGTCCTATAGGCTCTCCCATATCAAAAATCGGAGTAGAAATAAGCGATAGCCCGTATGTTGTTATCAACATGAGAATTATGACAAGAATAGGCGAAGCTGTTCTCGACGCTCTCGGCACAGACGGAGAATTTGTAAAATGCGTACATTCAGTAGGAAAACCCCTCGCTGACGGTGAAAAAGATTTGGCGTGGCCCTGCGCGCCTTCTATTGAGCAAAAATATATAAGCCACTTCCCCGAAGAAAGAATGATATGGTCATACGGTTCCGGCTACGGCGGAAACGCTCTTCTCGGTAAAAAATGCTTTGCGCTTAGAATCGCGGGCGTACAGGCGCGTGACGAGGGTTGGTTTGCCGAGCATATGCTTATCCTGAAAATCACAGACCCGAACGGTAAATCATTCTATGTTTGCGGGGCTCTTCCGAGTTTCTGCGGCAAAACCAATCTCGCAATGGTCGTTCCGTCGCTTCCAGGTTGGAAAGTTGAAACAATCGGAGATGATATTGCGTGGATGAAATTCGGCGCGGACGGCAGACTTTACGCTATCAATCCCGAAGCGGGATTCTTCGGTGTTGTGCCGGGTACTTCTATGCAATCCAATCCCAACGCGATGAAACAGATAGAAAAGAATACGATATTTACAAATGTCGGATTAACCGACGACGGAGATGTATGGTGGGAAGGCAGTGGAATCCCTACGCCCGAACATCTCATAGACTGGGAAGGCAACGACTGGACGCCTGACTGCGGCAGAACCGCCGCGCACGCTAACGCGAGATTTACAACTCCCGCGGCTCAATGCCCCTCTATCGCTCCCGAATGGGAAGACCCCGCAGGAGTACCTATTTCGGCAATACTCATCGGCGGTCGCCGTAAAAATACTATCCCGTTAGTAAACGAAAGCCTTGACTGGAATCACGGCGTGTTCTTAGGCTCGATTATGGGTTCGGAAACAACTGCCGCTGCTATCGGTCTCGCCGCAGGTGTACGCCGCGACCCGTTTGCGATGCTTCCTTTTATGGGTTATCATGTGGGCAGCTATTTGCAGCACTGGTTAAATCTCGGCGAAAAAGCGGACGCTTCAAAACTGCCTAAAATATATTTCGTCAACTGGTTCCGCAAAGATGAAGACGATAAATTTATATGGCCCGGATTCGGCGAAAACAGCCGCGTTCTTAAATGGATTGTCGAAAGACTTTCTGGAACGGGTAAAGCAGTGACAACGCCTATCGGAAATATACCGGCTCCCGGTGCTATTGATATAGACGGCATTGATATAACCGCAGAGCAAATGGCAGGAATTTTAGACATAGACAAAGAAATGTGGATAGAAGAAATCGAATCTATAAAAGAAAATTATAAAATTTATGGAGATAAACTGCCGAAAGAACTCTCGGCACAGCTTGAAAAACTTGAAAAAGCATTGAATTAATTTCATATAAAAAAAGGACGCCAAATTTGGCGTCCTTTTTTTGGGAATTGACTATTTTGTAGGGGACGCAGTCCTATGCGTCCCGCAAAAATCGCATTGTGTTGGAGTTCATCCGAAAAAACAGGTATAAGTTGTTGCGAAAATAAAGTAAAAGCTGTATAATAACCCTATGAAAATAGGGAGAGTCGAAAAATGTATGGAACAGATAAAATAAATTTGTCAGGATTTTATCCGCGCAGTCTGAAAATAATAAAAGTTAGTAATGAGGTTGATAAAATAATAATAATAATAAAAATGAAATCACAGAAACACAGCCTTAGCCGCTATAAATGTGAAACTGAAATGAAAAAGTATCATGCAACGTACCCGCGCACAGTACAGGATTTGCCAATACTGGGCAAGCAGATGATATTAAAAATCCAGTCATATAATTATTACTGCGACAATCCGGAGTGAGGCATAAAAACATTTGCGGAAGCCTATGAGAATTTCATAGGAAAAAGCAAACGCATGACGAGGTGCTGCGAAGAATTAGTAAAAACGATAGCCCTGGAAACACGCTGCGAGGGAACATCGGTAATCTGCAAAAAACAGAGCATAAAAGTTAGCGGAGATACAATAATAGATATGCTGAACTGTAACTGTCAAGGGAAAATGCACCAAAGTGTATAAACACTTAGAAAACGGAAAAATCAGTCGAAAATGAGTTCTCTGTTAGCCAAACGGAAACTCTCGCCGATAAAAGACAAAACTTGGCATTTATGAGTAAGCCTGTCCAATAAAGCGGTGGTGAGAACAGAATCACCGAAAATATCAGCCCAACCCTCGAAGCCTTGAAGCACTTTTCTGAGAGATTTCGTGAGTTTTGAGAATGTGAGTCAAGTTGTCCATGGAAGAGAAGAAAACATTGTAGCCAACTTCATCGCGCTTGTATCCGATGGCAAGAGCCAAATGAGTTTTGCCGGTACCAGGGGGTCCGATGAGTATGAGATTAAAGATAGAGTCGAGCCACTCGAGCTTCTCCAAAATGTCAAGCTGCTGTGGAGAAATGCCTTTCTGAAAGTCGCAGTCGAAATGCTTGAACTCTTTTTTACAGGGTAATCTCGCCTGTTTTATACGCTCGGCGGTAGCTC
>Ga0099364_10002988_pt1 | contig 26677 bp, 10 predicted proteins | sample TergutTh196P3_FD_73070 | JGI IMG/M metagenome (GOLD analysis project Ga0099364, IMG submission 73070) | Microcerotermes parvus P3 segment gut microbial communities from Pointe-Noire, Republic of the Congo - Th196 P3 | ecosystem: Host-associated > Arthropoda: Insects > Digestive system > Gut ...
AAATCAAACGGTTATAGTTATCATATTTATAAACATAACCATATTGTTCTAATACATCAACAATATTGTCACCTTTGTCAATACCGTCTACTGCAAGTGGCGGCAATACAAAGCAGAGATTACCAAATTTATCATAAACATAATAAGTATCGTGGTTTTCTCTTTCGTTTATAAGCCTAACAAGCAGCGTTTTACCGAGTTTATCAGTATATTTATAGGATTCGTTTCCCTCTTCGTCTGTTGTTTCAATAACATAGAGTTCTCCTTTTGGATAAAAACCATCTTTTTGTGGATTGTTTCCCGAAATTTTGTATTTAACGCAATCGTTTCCGGAGTTAGTATTTCGGACAATGTTAACAGAAACTTGGTTTTGATGCCAATCGTTGCCAACACCATACTGTTTAACCACTCTGTTTAATGGTGAGCCATCATAATCAGGAAAAGAATATGGCGCGTTGTCGCCATACAAAGTTTGCGCACTCTGTTTAACGTCGTCAGGGTTGGTATAAAGTCCATCTCCCGCGCCTACACCGGGTAGCCACGTTTTTGACTTTCTGCCTATTTCATCATATTCTATCAATGAAACCATATCATTTCCTTCGGGGGATATCTCTTTATGCACTGTTTGCGAGGGATATCCCAATCCATTAAAATATTCAATTTTCTCTAACGCCGTACCATCATTTTTTGTAAAAGTTTTAGTACGGATATAGTTATGTTCCAAACTCTGAGCAAATATCATACCAATTATGCTCAAAAGAGTCGATGTTGTTAAAATTTTTTTATTAAATTTCATATTCGATTAATTTAGTTATCAGTTATCAGTTATCAGTTATTAGTTATCAGTTATCAGTTATCAGTTTTTAGTAGTCAGTATTTAGTTTTCAGTATTCAGAATTTAGTATTCAGAATTTAGTATTCAGTTTTTAGTTTTTAGTTTCTCACTCACTACTCACTACTCATTACTCACTACTCATTACTCACTACTCACTACTCACTACTCATTACTCACTACTCACTACTCACTACTCACTACTCACTACTCATTATAATGATATTCATATTGTTCAATTTTCTGTTGGGTTTCGTCCCCTGTTGGAGAATCTTTTTTACCTGCTCTAATTTCAATAAGTCGTCCCATATCGTCATATTCATAATATGTAGTAACTCCTCTAAAATCTGTTTCAGTAACCATGCCAACTAACGGTAAGTACGTATATGTTGTAACCATGGCACCCGTGCTTTCTAATGATGTGCGAATTGTTTTAATTTGGCTATCTGGATTGGTACTATCCCATAAATCTTTGATAGTTTGCTCTGTTAAAACACCTTCAACTTCATTATAATTTAGACCTACAATTTTTGCCACAGGGTAACTTCCTTCGTAGGACCACAAATAGCAGACTTTATCTCCTGACTTATCGTCAGTTATTGAAAGCGGATTACCAATTTTGTCATATTCGTTAACTATTGAAATTAATTCGGGAGTTGCTCCACCAATGCCAAAGTACTCTTTATGAGGCAATATCAGACTTGAATTTTCGATTCCAAGCCCTGTATTATATTCAGTTTTTGATTCAGCAATTTTTTCGTCATTTTTTATTGAAATTGCTCCTGTTGGGTATGCTACCATATATTTGTCTGTCATTGTTTGATAAATATTTTCACTTAATTTATCAAAAGGATAAAAATTTTCATTTATAAGTACATCTCCTCTGCTATCAGTAATTTCGGTAGTTTTCAGAAGTCTATACTTGTCATTGTAAGTGTTTGTAACTCTTGTAACCAATGAATCACTCCCCAAATAAAGAACTTCTCTTTTTTGTTTGAGCCACGGATGATATGTGTAATGCACTCCCGAAACAATCATCATATTTCGTGTTCCGGTAAAAGTAATATCATTAAATACATTTTTAAGAAAACGAACAGATTCATCTGGATTATAATTATATGTATAGTTTACCCTTTTTACTTTATTACCTGTTTTGTCGAATACTTCTTCTAAAATCAACTGTCCTCTTTCATGTTTCATACTGATTCCTTCTTCGTTTTTCCAATATTCGATGCCTTGCGTTGGATTGTATCTATATTGTAGTTTTTTGCAAACATATCCTTTCAATTGTTGGTCAGCATATCCGTTGTCATAATTTTTGTATTTATAAATTGTATATCCATTTACTCCTGCGTCATCACCCTCAATTACTTTTACTTCCGAATAAGTAACATGACTGCCGCGCGTATTTCCCATAGGATGAATTGGATTACTACTATATCTTAAAAAATAATCAAATCTATTTTCAACTTGCGTACCATTCCCAACATAAAATCCGTTCATTCCTTGTCCACTTACGTTTCCCGTACTAATTACATTTTCCATTGCATAATAATATGTAACATATTCAGGAATATATGCCAACACTCCCGAAGAACTACCCGATTGCGTAGTATATACATATTCAGTTGATTTAATAAGATTGTCATTGTTGTCATAATTATTAACACTTTTAATTCGCAGTCCGCCAGCATCGTTCCTTGTCCCGTCTTGCTCTGTTGCAGCTCGTGTTCCGAAGGGCCACGTTTCATAAACCTGCCCAAATTTATGAGGTTCATATTCCAAAACGCTATAACCGCCTGTGGGATATACAATTTTTGTTAATATCTCTGCTTTTGCATAAGTAAAATCGGGCTTCTTTTTCTCATCATAATAATTGTTATTGTTAAGAATATGTGATATTAATAATGTGTATTGAATGCCTTCATACAATAGTTTATTGTTATAAAATCCGTAATGGTCAGTTTTTTTTGATAAATAATGCGGTAAATTATAAGGATCATATTCAAAGCTATACTTTAACGATGATGCCCCACTATTTGTACCCGATATAGTAAAATTATTTAGTTTTAATCTTGTACTTCTACTGTTAGTGTATTGAAAATCAATTGCACGAATCAAATTATTTTGTGTATCAAAAACTGATATTTTATCTACTTTTTTTGGAAAAAAACGATTCCTAACTATTTCAGAATTACTTTCAGATGAGTTGGGAACTACTATTTTAGCTGTATTTGCAAAAGAAATATCAGGATAATAATAGAACCGGTTCATATAATTTATGTCGTGATAGTCATTAATTTTACTTTCGGGGGTGGAGCCAGATGGATTTTCATCAAAATCCAATTGTTCGGTTGCAGTTGAAGTATCAAATATGACTTTTCCTCCAGGAAATTCAATTTCTTCTAAAACGGAACCGTTAATATAAACCGTTCTGTAGGCATTGTCCCATTGAGCATCTGGTGTACTGTTGGCATTCGAAGCCCCCCTCATTTTGAAAAGAACACGATCAGTAAAGTGAAATTTGGAAATGTATGCTTCTCTTCCATATCTGAGTGTAATTTTGTAGCTGTTTGGTGATTCAATAGATGTCAGATACCATGTAGTTGGCTGAACAAATGGCCTATATTCCAAAACGTAAACACTATGTCCCAAACGTGAAAATTCAATTGCGTTGTCATTATTTTTTACATAATCTGTGTTTCCGAATAAATATTTGATGCCGTTAGAATCAATCATTGTAAATCCGTTAATGTAACTATCAACTTCAACGGAGTCTTTCCAAACAAAATCTGGACTATTAAAAATATATGGATTTCCATATAATTCGTTTTGTTGCAGTTGGGTTAGTCCCGTAATTTGCGGTGGCTTAGGAAAACTATATTTTATACTTCCTCTTTTATGAAGAATCACGTGAAAAAAATCACCCTGGTCACTTTGTACCTGAAATGTATCTTTATGATTAACATAAAAACTGCCTGTATTTCCATTTATATTATAGCAAAATTCATCGGGATTTACTTTGTTTTCAAAGGTTACATTATACGTTTGAATTTCAAAGCCGAAGTGGTTGTAAACATCATCCCAATTGGTCAAATCCCTTACATCGTCTCCCAATAAACCAATTCCTCTTGATACGGGGCTTCCTTTAATAATTCTTGTGATCATTCCTCCTGCCTGCAATGCCCACCCAAGTCCAACCGGACCAGGAAAAATATCAGGCTTATTGCCAATTGTATTATAAATTATAGATATTGGGAGAGTTAACTCCTTATATCTTATTTTATAAAGAGGAATATCAATTGTGGCAGTTCCGGTAAAATGTCCCACGGGCACCTGCCCAAATATTCCCAAACTCGCTACCTTTGGCGAAGGTGGTATGATGTCCCTGGTTGTGCCATTTTTTGGCAATGGAACAGGGAACATTAATTCGTTTGTTTCTACTGGTTCAGGATCACTAATATCATCGTCTATAGGGGTCTGACCTAATATTGTTACCCAAAAAAAAGTAAACAATATCATTAAAATTCCAATTATTTTTCTTTTTTTCATATTACTTATTATTATTATTATTAGTTTTCAGTTATCAGTTATCAGTTATCAGTTATCAGTTATCAGTTGTCAGTAGTCGGTAGTCGGTAGTATTTAGTTTTCAGTTATCAGTATTTTGTTTTTTGTTTTTTGTTTTTTTTTATCCCCCGAATTGCGCTTACGCTTATTCGGGGTTATCTACGTTTAACTCCTTTCGGAGTAAGTCAAATGAATTTTGATTTTTTTCTCATTTTCTTATTTACTTATTTACTCTTTTGTCTATCCCCCGAATTGCGCTTACGCTTATTCGGAGTTATCTACGTTTAACTCCTTTCGGAGTTAGTCAAAGGAATTTTGATTTTTTTCATTTTCTCATTTACTTATTTTCTCATTTACTCATTCACTCTTTTACTCACTACTCACTACTCACTACTCACTAACCACTACTCACTAACCACTAACCACTATTTTTTCATTATCACTCCCGTTTCTACCACATCTCCCACATTTAGCATCAGTATGTAACTTCCTGCGGCAAGTGTGCCGCACTCGATTTCATCTTGATATAAACCCCATTGTAGTGCTCCTTTGTTGAGAATACGCACGGGTAGTCCGTTCATATCAAAAAGTGTGATTGTTACAGTTGTTGTTGCTTCAAAATAGTATTCAACATACAATGTCTCGGCAACAGGATTGGGAAAATAGTTGTATTTTAAGTTTATATTTCCGGGCGGGTCGTCTCCTTCGTCGCCTTCTTCTCCGCCTTCGTTGCCTTCGCCGCCATATCCAATGCCAATTCCAATATTCCAAAGACTATCTAAAACTGCCATATTTGCAGAGTCTTGCTCAAGATATAGGTGCTCGAGTGGGGGAAAGAAAAATGCCGTGCCAAAAATCTCAATGGTGTCAATGTCGCTAACGTCAAATACACGCGTAGTTTCAAAAACAGGATATCTGTACCCTTTTACAAACCATCGAAAATATTCGGTAAACATTTTCAGTCGCGGAATTGAGTCGGATCTTGTTGTGTCTGCATCGGCAATGGTTTGCAAACTTTTGATGCGCAAAACGTGGTCGAGCGTATCGCCTGATGGCAATACCATTTTTCCAAAAGCATCGGCTTTTAAATGGATATTTCCCTCTGTTACAACAGGTTCGCGTGATGAGTAAAAACCGCTTGAACGATATTCTCTCTCAGTTTCTTGTCCATAACCAAAAGGAAATGGCATTGAAAGTAGCGGCGGATTATGTTTCATCAACACAACGGGATTTTCATGTCCCAGAGAGATAATTGTATCCTCAACCATACGTAACCAATAGGCTGTGTGGTGTTCTACTCCTGCCATCAAATCGCCTTGCAAAAGTTCAGCGGCAGGTATTGTGTCTCTCAGTGCAAGATAAGTACTGTCGTCAACAGGCTGAATGTCGTAATAACTCAAGTTATATTCAGGGTCAATGGAAAATAACTGACCAAAATCCCAAATAACATTTTCACCACTCCGACCGGGGTCTTTGTAATCGACCCTTTGTTTTATTATCTCATCGCCACCTCGTGGGGCGTTGTGCAGTCGCGTTAGTTGGGCAAACGTTGGTGTGCTTATTGCGACTGCTGCAGCTATTAATAAAAATAGAAATTTTCTCATAAAATTTTGTAATTAATTAAAAATTAAAATGTTAAAAGAATTATTTTCAAAAATCAAAATACAAAAGTATAACATTATTTTGACAAACATCAAAATAATGATGGTAAAAATTACCATAAAAATGGTAATTTTTACCATATCTTAAATTCTCTACTCTTTTCCAATATTTTGCAAATAATATTCAGAATACAACTCAAAGAAATCTTTTTTGAGGGCAAAGGAAATTTTTAGAAGAAGTTCGGGGTATATGTGTTCTTTATAGAGGTGCTTGCGGAGGTTGCTTAGGTCGCAATCTATTTTTTCGGCGAGCCAGGCGATGGAAGTAGAGACGCACGGCCGTGCGGGGTTTTAGTAGAGACGCACGGCCGTGCGTCTCTACTAAAACCTAAACAACAATTCACACCCAACTGAACTATTGTCAAACTTTGTTATCAGTTTTTTGTTCCAATGATATGGGCAATAATGGTATTTGACCGACAATCCTAAATAATTTCTAACAAAAATGGGATATAAAACGGTAAAACCTGCTGCGAGGTTTAAAGCATTTAAGTTGTGATACTTATAATAATCTTCATCAAGATTTTCACCTTCAATCAGTTCTGAAAGTCCGGTTATGGTGCTTTCGAAACCTACGCCTATAAGGGGAATAAGGATAATATTCTTATTATCAATTACTTTGTAACCAACATTAGAATAAAACAATAAGGTTGATTTCGGATTTATGGTGTGAATGGTATCCATTGCCGAAAAAAGAAATTCGTTACTATTAGCGTTAAAACGTATGCTCATTCCGAAATCAGCAATTACTCTGTTTTTAAGCGGCGTAGAGAGTGAAGCGCCCACATAAATATTATTACCAAAAATCCTGTTTTCATTTCCAATCATACTATGAACGCCTGTATAAAGAGTAAAAGAAGGTTCGTTTCTACTTTTTTGTAATTTCGTTTCATTAATAATTGCACGTGTGTGACTCTTTTTATACTCGTTTTTTGAAATTGCCTTAGAAAATTCTTTGTTTCCATTGGCAAATAGAATGGCAAACAATTTTTCATCAAGCGAAATGTTATCATTATTAAGAAGTTCTTTTGATTGGGTAGAAATAATAGAATCAATGGGATGTCGCAACGGCAAATAATCGTAAAAATCTTTGTAATTTTCATAAAGCAACTCATATTTAGACAAATTTGCGTCTTTTTTTCGATGCTCAAGCACCGTAGGATATCTATTGTTCAAATAGAACTCAATATTTTTCTTTTCAAGTTGTTTGTTATTAACGATGGTATTGAAAATTATAGTTCGTTCGATGGTTTCGTTTTTTCCGCAAAAAAAATCTAAATAATTCAAGAGGCTATCAACCTCGGCATAATTTCTCAAAATAAATTTTTCGGCAATTTGATTCATTATTTCGAGGGTCATTATTTCGCAGTCGAGGGTCTTTCTATCGGATAATATTTTTTGATACATTTCCGTCTGTGAAAATGATAGTACGGGAAGTAGGTAAAATATTAATATAAGAAAATATGAATTTAATTTGGGTTCCATAATAGTTGGAAAAAATTTTTTTTACAATAATAAAACTATAAAACAAAAAAATTATTACTTTTGCAAAAAAAATTTTTTGAAAATTTTAAAAATTTATTAAAATTATGCGAGTTAGAATTTTATTAATAGTTTTAATATCAGTGAGTTATATTTTTATATATTCACAAGAAAACAACATATCTACGGAAAAAGTCTTAATTGACGGTCGTGAATATTATCTACATGAAGTCCAAAAAGGAGAAGGACTTTTTAGGATTAGCGACAATTATGGGGTATCTCAGCAACAAATCCGCGATGCTAACGACGACATCACCGAAAATTTAAAAGTAGGTCAAATTATCAGAATTCCTATTATTTCCGCACCAAAAAGCGATTCACAAGGAACTGATTCTTACACGTTTCATACAGTAGAAAAAGGGCAAACTGCATTTTTTATTTCACGTAAATATAACGTTCCTTTGGATGTTATTTACGATAATAATCCCGGAAGTAGAGAAGTGTTGTCGGAAGGAGTTATCTTAAAAATTCCATCCGAACATTCTGCTTTTGAAAAACCTTCACAAAATGAAAATATTGTATATCATACAGTTAAGCCGCAGGAAACATTATATGGACTATCAAAAGAATATAACACGACAATTGATAACATTGTTGAAACTAATCCAGAACTTCAAGACGGCACACTTGCGATGGGTAGTACTGTAAGAATTCCTGTTAATAAACCGAGTAATTCACCCGCTGTTAAGCCGCAACAAACTGATAATGACAAACTTTTCACATTTCATACTGTTGCCAAAAAAGAGACTCTTTTTGGAATTTCGAGAATTTACAAAGTTGATGAGGATATAATAAAAAAGGTAAATCCTACTGTAAATTTCAATAATTTAAAAGTCGGTGAGCAACTTAAAATACCAACTGAGGCGTGGTTTGCACAACAAAAAAGTAGTGATACACCAAAAGTAGAAATTCCAACTTCGCCTCCAGAACAACCTCAAATTGTTGAAACAAAGGTAGTTCAATCAGATTGTAAAAACACAACACTTGGCTATGGAACTCCCATAAAAGTAGCATTAATGTTGCCTTTTTCCGCAAAAGAGGCGCAAAAATATTTCAGCGATACAATATCATCATCTAATATTCACCGCAACGCAGCCCTACGTTCAAAACCTTTTGTAGAATTTTATTCGGGGACTTTACTTGCTGTTGAAGCCCTAAAAAAACAAGGAATAAGCATAAATTTAGATGTTTACGACATCTCTTCTGATAATAGTGCTATTCAAAATGCGTTAAATAACGAAAATTTAAAAAATGTAGATTTGATAATCGGTCCGGGTGTAACCAACGAACTTCAACCGATTTCGGCGTTTAGCAAGTTACATTCGATTCCTTTGGTATACCCGATGTCTAATGCAAATCCTGAATTGAACAATAATCCTTTTATGTTTCATATCAATTCCCCTGATAGTCTGTTCTATAACTCAATTGCCGATGAAATTATTCGTCAAGCGAGTGGCGAAACTTTATTAATAATTTTACCGAATACGACAGAAAAAGAAGGCACAATTCTTGCAGGTATTATTAAGCAGAAAACATTGTCTTATAACCAATTATCTGAAAATAAAATCAATTATAAAGAGTATAAATATGGCAAAGATGACCTTTCAGGGATTCAGGCATTAATCGACAAAGATAAAGAGAAACAGACATTTATTGTCTTTCCATCACAAAATCAGACAGATGTATCAAAATTAATACCAACAATTGCGGGCGTTAAAACGATAACAAAAGCAAATATAACATTGTTCGGAATGTCGGCGTGGCTAAGATTTCAAACCATTGAGCCCGAAGAGATATACCAATTAAATGGAACATTTTTTTCTCCATTTGCAATTGGTAACGACTCAAAAACCAAACAATTTATTGAAAATTATCGTCAAATGTTTAATACTGAGCCATTTCCTGTTCATCCTTATTTTCAAAGCGCTGACGCAAATTCCTCTTTTTCAAGATACGGAATTTGGGGATATGACGTGTCGTTATATTTTATTTCGGCTATCTATAAATATGGGAAATATTTTGGAACCTGTTTAGACAAACATTCTCCTCAACAAATTCAGTTTAATTTGAATTTTAAACCCTTCACAACACAAGGAGGATACTACAATAAAGGGTTTTATATGATACGTTTTAAATCAGATTTTTCTACTGAAAGAGTTGCGATAAATTGATTAATGTTTTATTTTTCAATTAGTTATATGGTTTCAATTAATCAACTTTCTCTCAATTTTGGAGGATTTTCTCTTTTTAATAATATTTCGTTTTTGATTAATCAGCGCGACAGAATTGGACTTGTTGGTAAGAACGGCGCCGGAAAAACAACCCTGCTTAAGTTGATTTATAAACAAATAGAACCATCTGAAGGAAATATTTCCCTCCCAAAAGATATAAAAATTGGCTACCTGCCTCAAAACATGACCTTTTCTGACTCTAAAAATCTTTTGTCAGAAGTGGAAGAAGCCTTCTTTGAAATAAAAAACTTAGAATCTGAAATTGAAACACTTACACAACAAATTAATTACCAGACTAATTACGATTCTCCTCAATATTTAAAAATGTTAGATGATTTATCTGTCAAAAACGATTTATTTTTTATGATGGGTGGAAATAATTATAAATCGCAAATTGAGGTAACATTGAAAGGTTTGGGTTTTAAGCGTAGCGATTTTGAACGTCAAACAAGTGAATTTAGCGGTGGCTGGCGAATGCGAATCGAACTCGCTAAAATTATACTCCGCAAGCCCGACCTCTTTTTATTAGATGAACCTACAAATCATTTAGATATCGAATCTATTCAATGGTTAGAAGATTATTTGAAAAATTATCCCGGCGCAATTGTAATTATTTCACACGACAAAGCATTTTTAGATAATATTACCGAACGAACTGTCGAAATTTCGCTCGGTAAAATTTATGACTACAAAGTGCCTTATTCTCATTTTGTTGAATTACGTAGAGAAAGACGCGAACAACAATTGGCTGCATACAGAAATCAACAGAAAAAAATTGAAGATACCGAACAATTTATCGAACGTTTTAGGTATAAAGCAACAAAAGCAGTGCAAGTTCAATCTCGAATTAAACAATTAGAAAAAATCGAACGTATCGAAATTGATGAATTAGATTACAGCGACTTACGAATAAAATTTCCTGCACCGCCCCATTCGGGTACATCGACCGTCAAAGGTACTAAAATAACAAAATTTTATGACTCTTTATTAGTACTTGACGATATCTCTTTTGAAATTATGCGTGGAGAAAAAATTGCTTTTGTTGGAAAAAACGGCGAAGGAAAAACTACTCTCGCACGAATTATTATGAACGAAATTGAATTTAATGGAAAAATAGAACTTGGCTATCAAGTTAAAATTGGTTATTTTGCTCAAAATCAAGCCGATAAATTAGATAATAATCTCACTGTCCTTGAAACTGTTGATAAAGTTGCTGTTGGAAACATACGCACAAAAATGCGAGACCTACTCGGCGCCTTTCTTTTTAGCGGTGATACGGTCGACAAAAAAGTCTCTGTCCTCTCGGGCGGCGAACGAACCAGATTAGCAATGGTGCTACTCCTCCTCGAACCCGTCAATTTTCTTATTCTTGACGAACCTACCAACCACTTAGATATGCGCTCTAAAGAACTGCTCAAAATTGCATTGATGGACTTTAAAGGAACTATTCTTCTCGTTTCACACGACAGAGAATTCCTTAACGGGCTAATTAATAGAGTAATAGAATTTGGAAACACAAAAATTAAAGAACATATCGGTGGTATTTACGATTTTTTAGAAAAGAAAAAAATTGAAAACCTTAACGAACTGAATAGTATTCAAACAACTGACAAAAATAGAGACAAAAAAGGTGAATCAACAAATAAAATATCTTTTGAAGAACAAAAACGACAAAAAAATCAAAAAAAAAGTATTGAAAATAAAATTAAAGTTTTAGAACAAAAAATTTCAGAAACTGAAACACAACTTAAAAATATTTTAGAAAACATGCAAACCAACCAAGACTTCAGCGAATACGATAAAGTCTCAAAAGAACTTGCAGTTTTGATGTCGGAATGGGAGCAATATGTAGATTTGTAGATACGCACGGCAGTGCGTCTGTACGCTCAAAAAAAATTATCCATCTTTGCAAAAATTTTAATAACATGACCAACAATTTAACGTTACGAGTTTTTGGGCATATATGGTAGAAAAATATAACAATAAGTATCGAATAGAATCGCACCGAATGCTTAATTGGGATTATTCTCGCAGCGCCGTTTATTTTCTAACGTTTGTTACCCAATACCGCGAATGTAATTTAGGAAGTATCTGTGACGGAGTGATGGAATTGTCTGATTTCGGAAAAATTGGAGATGCCCAATTTCATCTATCTTTCCAAATTCGAAACGAATTATTTTTGGACGAATATATCATAATGCCCAATCATTTGCACACAATTGTGATATTGGATAATTGCGCGGGGGATACGCGCGTATCCCCGTCATCACGTGGTAGAGACGCACGGCCGTGCGTCTCTACCCAATCCCGGTGCGTCCCCATCCGTAAACCAAAATCAATATCATCGTTTGTTGCGGGATTTAAATCTGCCGTAAATTCAAAAATTGACGATTATATTGATTTATACCAATTAAATATTCCAAAATACAATAGAAAAAATCATTTTTTTCAACCAAATTATCACGACCATATCGTCAGAAACAACGACCAACACGAAATAATTAGAAAATATATTATCAACAATCCCAAAAAATGGCATGATGATTCATTACACGGCATGTAGATACGCACGGCCGTGCGTATCCACGGACGTGCGTATCCACGGACGTGCGTATCCACGCCATCCGATATCCCCCGCCATCCGATATCCCCCGCCATCCGATATCCCGCCATCCGCCATCCGATATCCCGCCATCACCGCGAATTACGTACAGACGTACGGCCGTACAGACGCACTGCCGTGCGTCTCTACAATACCCCCACGCCATCCGTAAATACGTACGGCCGTAGAGACGCACTGCCGTGCGTCTCTACAATACCCCCACGCCATCCGTAAATACGTACGGCCGTACAGACGCACTGCCGTGCGTCTCTACAAAATCAAATATCAATCCCCCCAAATAAAAATTTTTTAATTTTTTTTTACTTTTTTTTACAAAAAAATTTTTTTATTAAAAAAAGTATTATATTTGCGCCTTTTTTAACATGAAAGGGTTTTATAGTAAAACCCTGATATTTAATAACTTATATTATAAATTTAATTTTTTTTAGAATGAGAAAATTCGTATTTTTTCTTGTCTTCGCGCTGGTTGGCTTTACGCTGACAGCGCAGAGCAGAGCAAAGACGGTTTCTAAAAATGAAACCGTGCGAGTCGAAGCGGCGACAATGAATGCCGCAACGACAAATGAGCAACCGTCAGTTATCTCCGTAACGAGAGCAGACGGTACGAGAGCCGAACGAATCCAATCCGTGGATTTGTTTAAGCAATCGGAAACAACGGTACTTAATGTACCTGATAGAGGTGGAAATAGAAACATTACCACTTTTCCCTGGTCAGAAAACTTTAATGGCGCTACTTTTCCGCCGACCGATTGGCTAAGAGTACAGCAAACCGGAACCGGAAATTGGGTGCAAAATGCATCTGGTCCCTCACCACATGACGGAACTGGAGCGTATGCATGGCGTAGTTATAGTAGTGGAGATCAATCAACGTTTTTGATTACGCCCGAAATTACTTTGCCCGCATCTGGGGTGTTTGAGTTAAGTTTCATGTCGTACATCGGAGATCCAAGCTATTACGATACAGACGGTGCAAGAGTTATGATGTCGACAACAGGAACCGCGCCTGCAGACTTTACTACTGTGGTCTATTTATTATCAGGAGCTGATCTTGTAACATCATGGCAGAAGTTAGTCATTGACATGAGCCCTTATCTGAATCAAACATTTTATCTTGCATTTCAATATCAAGGTAATTTTGCACACATGTGGGGGGTTGATGACGTAACAATTTCTGAAAAGTTAACAAACGACTTGTCAATTGCAGCTGTTTATCCTTACTCACAAACGCCAGTTGGGCAGGGATTTTCAACGCTTTCCGCTACTGTAACAAACATCGGAGTTGATCCACAGACAAATTTGGTACTAACCGTTTTACTTAACGGAACGCCAATTGGCACAGCAAACGAAGCATCATTAGCGCCTGGCGCGTCTGTAACTATGAACGTAACACCCTCTGTGGCTATTCCTTTGGGAGAAAATTCATTGACATTCACTATTGAACAAGATGAAGTTGACGAAAACCCCTTAGATAATGAGATTACGCGCACATTTATTGGGACTCCGAACACTTATGCTACCGACAATGGTACAATGGCAACTTATTGGGGAGGTTCCGCTACAGCAATGTACGGTAACATTTATGAATTTACGCAGCCGACTTCTGTTGACCAAATTCAAGCATATTTTTATGGTGTTTCAACAGGTGCTGCAACATTCGGGATATCAATCCACGAAGTTACTGCTCCAAATACCATTGATGCAACTCCATTGTACTCACAAACAGGTTTTGCAAAAGGTACAACCCAAACAGCATGGGCAAATGCTAATATTTTCCAGACATTGCCCGCAGGTACATATTTTATTGCTGTTACAGGAGCAAACATAAATATTCTGGGTGATAACAACTCAGATGGAAGAAATGGTTATGGTTACGGTGGCTCAGGAACAGCATTGACAACTCTTGCTCCTGCAATTTTTGTTCGTGCTAATGTTGACCTGCCCGATGATGATTTGCAAATGGTTGCTAACGGTTTTCCATACACTAAGATTCCTCAAATGGTAATTGATGGTGGATTACCCTTCCCCGTTGAATTTGCTGGAAGAGCAGTAAATCTTGGCGTGCAACCTCAAACAAATGTTGTTACATCGGTTACATACGACGGTGTCGCAATGGGTGCATCAACTGCAATACCCACTTTAGCAGCACTTTCAACGTCTGCCCTAATGACAGTTTCAACACCTTCAGGCACTGCATTCCCTACTGCTTTGGGAACTTATGACGTAGTTTATACTGTTACACAAGATGAAACTGATTTCAATCCAAGCAATAACGTTGAAACATATTCGTTTGAAGTAACCAACGACTTATATGCAATTGACAATGCCGTTCCTCCTTATGTAGGAGTTGGATTTGGTTCTACTGCAGGCTCAAGATTGGGTAACTTTTTTACTATTACAGACCAAATCTTAGTAACGCAAGTAGAAGTAGCATTCAGTATATCTGCTGCTGATTTGGCATCCAATTTAATCCTCTATGAGACAACTGGTCCATTATCTTTTAATTCAACGCCTATTTTTACAGTTCCATTTACAAGACCTGGAGCGGGTGGTTTAATAACTCTTAACGTTCCGGCAACAGAGTTGTCGGCAGGTACTTATTTCTTATGTATTCAAGAAGTAGTAGCAAATACTAATTATGGTATTGCTTATGACGGAGTTCCGGGTAGAGTATGTTACGGTATTGCTGGAGCGACGGGAACAGCTTTGTCGCAGCAAACAGCATTTGGCTCTCTTGCCATCCGTATGTTTGTTGCTGACCCAAGTACTTTTATTGACGCTGAAATATCTCAAATTATTACGCCATTAGCAGGTAGTTATATGAACCTTACAGCAACCGAAGAAGTTACAGTAGAAATTAAAAATAACGGTTCTGCACCTATTACAGGTTTTACTTTAGAACTTGACTTAGATGGAACAGTTGTTGCTACTGAAACTTACGCAGGCACAATAGATGAAGGCGAGGATGCAGAATATACTTTTACTGCTACATTAGACCTTTCTGCTGCGGATACTTACGTAATAACCGTTACAATTAACCTTGCAGGTGATATGGTTGCCTCTAATGACGCTAAATCAGTTACTGTTACAAACTTTGTTTGTTCTATTGTTGATACTTTCCCGTATGAAGAAGGTTTTGAAAATAACGCAACAAGTTTGCCAAATTGCTGGACACAAGAGTATGTTACAACACACCGTGACTGGAATTGGGAAGTTGTAACAAGTAATGGAACATATCCATCAGCACCTCTCACTGGTACATATATGGCAAGATTTTTAAATTCTACCTCAACACCAGATGTAACAAAATTGATTACACGTCCTCTTGACCTGACAGGTGTTGCATATCCAGTTCTTAAATTCTGGCATCAACAACATACATGGTCCGGCGACCAAGACCAGCTGAGAGTATATTACAAGAACTCTTATGCAGGCGAATGGGTTTTATTAGCCGAATATACAGAGAGTATTACAACTTGGACTGAAAGATACATTCCGCTACCAGAAGCAACAAACGATTATTATATAGCGTTTGAAGGCACAGCGGATTATGGACGTGGAATTGTTTTAGACGATATTACAATAGATGCAGCGCCCGCAATACCAATGTTTGACGGACCTACTACACTTGCGTTTGGAAATGTTTATAACAATTTGTCTTTTACTTATATCAAAGATTATACCTTCAAAAACATTGGTGGCGTTCAAATGGAAGTTGATTTAGTTACTATCGATCCCGAACTGATCATCACAGGTTTACCAATGACAGCAGCGCCAGGTTCAACTAATAATCTGCCTGTGGAACTTGATTATTCAACGCTACCAGTTGGAGCATACGCTGGTACTTTTGAAATTGAAACAGACGATACGGCAAACCTTAATGTAACAGTAAATGTTACTGCAAATGTTCAGGCAGCAACAACAACCGACTTAATTAGAGAAGGATTTGATGCAACAACAACCCCTGCAGGTTGGGCTTACACGCGTTTTGCAAGAGTTACAACTGGTGGTATTAATAATGGTCCGGCAATTAGAGCAAATAATTATAGTACTCCTACATCTACTTTGTCTTGGGGAGATATGACTACCTGTTTTGTTGATATGGGTGCTGATCCTGTATTCTCCTTCCAGTATAAATCAACTTATTATAGTGGCGGTGCTGCCACCCCTGGTGATGCAATATCAGGTGCTGCATATATTTCTAATGATGCAGGTTTAACTTGGACAGAAGTTTGGACTTTGGCACCAGGCGAGCACGTTGAATCAGACGATTTTACTTTCGTTGACATTGACGTTAGTGCTTATGCTAACCAATTTTGTTTGGGAAGGATTATGCTAAGGTCAGGATATCCAACAACACCCGGTGGCTCAACCTATTTCGATTGTTACCATTGGTTAGATGACGTAGTATTAGGAACATTGCCAGAAGACGACCTTACAGCCGTTTCACTTGCAGGTAATCTAAATCCAACAGCAGAAGCTACATCTTATTATACAGTAAGAGTTAAGAATAGTGGTTCGGCAACACAAACTGCTTCAACTTATTCCGTTAAATTGATGCAAGACGATGTTGTTCCTGTTCAATTAGTATCAGTTCCCGGTATTGAAATTGGTTATAGCGAAACAAAAGACATTCTTATTCCTTGGACTCCCGATGCAGCGGATGTAGGAACTATGACTATATTCGGAGAAATCGATTTTCTAGGTGATGAATTCCCGTTAGATAATCTGACTGATAACCTGATTGTGGATGTTAGACCTGTAGGTGATTTTGAAATAATAATCGGAACAGGTACAACAGCCTATAAGTTACCAGTAGATCTATACTATCGTAAATCTTTATCTCAAACAGTATATTATCAAGATGAATTAATAGTTGGCGCGGAGATTTCCAAAATAAAATATAGCGCAAATATTGCAACAGCAGCAATTCCTGATAAACATACTAAAGTTTGGATGGGTGAAACAAGTTTGCCAAATCTTGCTGGCGGTTGGATAAATCCAGCATCTCTTACGGAAGTGTTTGACGGCGATATCGAATATTTGGATGCAAATCCTTCTGAAATAGAAATAGAATTAGACCAACCATACATTTATAACGGTGGTACTTTGGTAATATACACATATAAATATGATAGCGATCCGCATGGAACAACAACCAACAATACGCACTTTGGAACTGCAGTGGCAAATTCAAACCGTTCAAGAGCATACCATGCAAACTTAATAGGGGAAGAATTTGATTATACAGATCCAGCAAGTGCAGCTGCAGGATCAATCACTCACGGATATCCAAATGTTAAATTGGAAGTTGATGTTACAGGAATTGGTTCTTTATCGGTTACTGTTACAAATGGTACTGAACCACTTGAAGGTGCTGAAATTAGGTTTGCAGTAGGTGCAAATGGTTACACGCCTACAAATGCGGAAGGAAAATTCTTTTTCCCTTATATTTCTACCGGCACATATCAAGTTGAAGTTAGCAAACCCGGTTATCTTACTGCAACTGAAACAGTTGTAATAACCGCTAACACAACAGAAGTATTAAATATCAACCTGTTAGATGACATTCGTGCGCCATATAACCTTGAAGTAGAAGTTGAAGCAACCGATGCATTCTTTACATGGAATAATAGAGGTGGTTTCTTTGATGATTTCGAAAGTTATGAAGATTTCATTATCAGTGATATAGGTGATTATACGCTTATTGATGGTGATGGTTTTGAAACTTGGACTTTTGGTTCGTATTCTTTCCCGCATGAGGGTGAGGAGATGTCATTTATTATCTTTAATCCTTATGAAACAACACCACCGATGGCGCCATCTGGAATTCCTAATTCTATGCCATTTAGCGGTCAAAAATATTTAGCATGTTTTAACGCTGATACTCCTCCCGGCAACAATGACTGGTTTATTTTGCCAAAATTAGAAATCGAAACAGGTTTTGTTTTTGAATTTATGGCAAGAAGTTTGGAAGATTATAACGGTGGCGAAAGGTTCCAAATTGGTGTTTCAACAACAGGAACAGACGAGACTGATTTTACAATTATCTCAGATCCTCCTTATGTTAATATTAATGAACTTCAAAATTGGACGCTATTTAGTTTTGATTTAAGCGCTTATGCTGGTCAAGAAGTTCATGTTGCCATCAATTGTATTTCAGATGATAATTTTGTCTTTATGGTTGACGACATCTTTGTTGGTTTCCCATATTGGGCTAAATCGAATCGTGCACTTTTGGGTTACACAATTTATTTAGACGGTGCTGAAGTTGCTACAGATGTTCAAACTCTCAACTATGAATTTAACGACCTGTCAGGAGGTAATCATACTGCAGGAGTAAAAGCAGTTTACACAACGGGTGAGTCGGCAATTGAAACAATTCCGTTCTATATTGCATACTATAACGTAACTTTCAATACGCCTACAAACGGTACTTTAACAGTATCAGTAGACGATGATCCAATTACAAGCGGTGAAATAATTGAAGAAGGTACAATATTGACAATTGACGCAGAACCTGATTTAGGCTATCATGTTGCCTCTTTAACCGTAAACGGAGTTGATTTAAGCGGAGATACATATACGGTTGTTTCAGATACTGATATTGAATGTGAATTTGCAATTAATGTTTATACAATAACTGCCGTTGCAAATCCTGTTGAAGGTAATACAGTAACTGGCGGTGGCGATTATAATCATGGTGACCCTGTTACCTTAGTAGCAACAGCAGAAGCTGGCGTTTATAATTTTATAAATTGGACAAAAGATGGTAGCGAAGTTTCAACAGATGCAACATATAATTTCACTGCATTAGAAGATGCAGATTATGTTGCTAATTTTGTTCCAATAGATTATTATCTACTAGATCTTTCAGTTAATCCTGCAAATTCAGGTACTGTAACCGGCGGAGGGCACTATCTTGAAAATGAAGTAGTTCCAATAACAGCGACACCAGAAGCAGGTTATGCATTTATTAACTGGACAGAAGGCGCAACTGTTGTATCCACTATTCCAAACTTCAATTATACAATGCCTGCTTTTAACAAATTTTTAACTGCTAATTTTGAACTGATTACTTACACAATCACTGTTGCTGCTAATCCAGTAGCAGGAGGTACAGTATCCGGTGGCGGCACTTACAACCTTAACGACCCCGTTACAGTTGTGGCAACACCCGCAGCAGATTGGAACTTTGTAAATTGGACAAAAGATGGTACTGTGGTTTCGACGGATGCAACATACAATTTCCCTGCAACCGAAGATGCAGATTTAATTGCTAATTTTGTTGAAATAGGTCAAGTATTGTTAACACTTCAGGCTGATCCAGCCGCAGGTGCAGCAACCTTAGTTGGCGGTGGTTCTTATGTACCCGGTACAGTAGTACCCGTTAGCACAACAGCAGCAAATGGATATGAATTTGTGAATTGGACAGATGGTACAGAAATAGTTTCAACTACTCCTTCTTTCAATTATACAATGCCTGATGTAAACAAAACGCTTACTGCTAACTTTACCGGAGGTCCCGGAATCAAATCACTTGACTCATCAACACTTTCAGTATATCCAAATCCTGCCAACGATGTATTGTATATATCAAGCGAAGCGCGTATCAACGCTGTTAGTTTGTTTGATGCATCCGGTAGATTAGTTTTGGATTACGGCAAAGTAAATAATTCCGAGCTTACAATAGATTTAAGCGGCTTATCAAGCGGCATCTACTTTGTAAGAATCGATGGCACAACCGTAAAAGTTGTGAAGAAATAGTTTATTTTTTTCTTTTTTGAAAATATAAAAAGTTTAATTGAAACGAGAGCCTCCGATTATTCGGGGGCTCTTTTTTTATATAGATTCCTCATTTCACTTTGTTCCATTCGGAATGACTGACCGTTCTAGGGAGGAAAAGCGTGAAGTGTGTTGCGGCTTTGCCGCAACACACTTCACGCTATTATTGCCCCGCTAAAAGGGTCATTCCGAACGAAGTGAGGAATCTAAAAGTGATGTTTTTTTGCATTCCGTAAAGAATGCATCGCTTGGTAGAAAAATAGCACGGCAAGCAACCGGCATTCCGATAGGAATGCATCCCTTTTAGGGTTATACCCCGAATTGCGCTTTTTGGGCGACCGCAAGGGTACGCCCCTACCGGGTTATCTACGTTGCACTCATTTCAATAAATTCAATGCATCGCTTGGTAGAAAAATAGCACGGCAAGCAACCGGCATTCCGATAGGCGATGCATTGAGCTTGTCGAAAATGAATGCATCGCTTGGTAGAAAAATAGCACGGCAAGCAACCGGCATTCCGATAGGCGATGCATTGAGCTTGTCGAAAATGAATGCATCCCTTTTAGGGAGACGCCCCGAATTGCGTATTTTGGGCGACCGCAAGGATATGAAACCCCAACTATTTGAAAACATTGACTTTAAGTCTATAGCGAAAAACCCTGACTTCCCAATATTTAGGAAAGTTAAAGAATTTGCAAGTGGAGGAATTTATAGCGAACATATCAATATTGATAAAGAAAAATCGGACTATAAATTGGTAAAAAAAATCGGAATTGAATTTTCAAAAATGGGAGAAAATGTAAAAACAGTGCCTCGCTTGCATTATAAGTCTGAAGAATATAATATAATATATGGAGCACTGATTGGAACAAAATACGAAAGAAAATGCCCTGATATTCTTGTTGGTAGCAAATTTTATGAAGTTGAAAGTTATAAGCCTCCTTTTAAAAGAGATAAAATTAGTGGAATGTTTAGTAACGGGTTAAAACAATCACCAAATATTGTAATTAATAATAATAAAGGAGCCTCGGACAGAATTTTCAAAAGAACAATACATAATCGTATTTCAATAGGGCAAAAAATTAACGAAGTATGGTTATACGAAAAAGGTAAAATACGTATGATATATAAAAGCAGTAGGGGAGTAAAACTCCCCCCTACGATGTGCAAATCCGCAGAATTGCCTTCCAATCAAAAAATGATTGACACCGCAAAGATACAATAAAAAAATAACATACAAATAAAAAAAAAATATTAAAAAAAATTATAATAAATAACAATTATAATAAATAACAATATGAAACCCCAACTATTTGAAAATATTGACTTTAAGTCAATAGCTAATAACCCTGACTTTAAAGAAGACAGCGTTAGAGAAGTAATTATTTTTCCTATTTTGAAACAACTTGGTTATGAACAGCAAAATATTGTTCGTAGCAAAACGCTTAAGCACCCTTTTTTGAAAATTGGAAGTAACAAAAAGCGTGAAATTAAACTTATTCCCGATTATATCCTTAAAATAGAGGATATTTACGCATGGGTTTTAGATGCAAAATCACCGAATCAAAGTGTAACTGATTCCGATAATGTAGAACAGGTTTATGGTTATGCAACTCATCCTGAAGTGAGAAGCACATTTTTTGCACTTTGTAACGGATTGGAGTTTGCACTATATCGTAGAGAACCAACAAATACGCCAATTCTCTATTTTTGGCTTGAGGAGATTGAACATTACTGGGATAAATTAAAAATGTTTTTGTCGCCGAGTAGTTTTCAGATAGGTAAAAATATCAACTACGACACAACCAATGCTACCGCACGACCAACCACTTTTGATTACGCAACACGACCGCTTTTAGAAGAAATTCCTGTCAAAAAACAGGCTGCAAAACGGCATTTTGGAGTTCACGGATATTTTACAAGACAATCATGGAATGTAGTGGCAGATTATATTAGGAATTTCAGCAAGCCGGGCGATTTAGTACTTGATCCATTTGGAGGCAGCGGAATAACCGCCATTGAGGCAATGATGGCAAATAGGAAAGCAATCCATATTGATATAAATCCACTTTCGGACTTTATGGTAAAATCTTTAACAGCACCCGTAAATGAAAGCGAATTGGCAGAAACTTTTGACTCAATAAAAACACTATATTTGAAAAACGAACCAAAAACAAAACAAGATATAGAAAAAATAATAAAGAAATTCAAAATACCCAGAAACATAAATTTACGATTACCCAAAAATGCAGATGTTCAGACCGTTAGAGAATTATTTTCTGAAAAACAAATTGCAGAACTGGCGCTGTTAAAGCACTTAATATTAAAGACAAAAAATGAAAATATAAAACAATCGTTACTGCTTGCTTTTTATAATACACTATCAGTGTGCAATTTAACATTTCACAAAACCCCCAAAGGAGGCGGAAATCACTTTGGTTTTTATTATCGTTACAGAATGGCTTATGAACCGCACGTACTCCCCGTTATTGAAGTTTTTGAAAAAAAATTGAAACGTGTTATTTCGGGGAAAAAAGAGATGTCTTATTTTATAACTGAAAACACCATAAACGATATTGTTATTCGCAAAGGAACCGCAACAGATTTATCTTTTCTGAAAAAGGAATCCATCGATTACATTTATACCGACCCGCCATACGGCAAAAAAATTGCTTACCTTGATTTATCATCAATGTGGAATGTGTGGTTAGATTTAGAGGTTTCAGACAAAGATTATGAATTAGAGGCAATTGAAGGCGGCGAACATAATAAAACGAAACAAGAATATAATCAACTGATTTCTAAAAGTATAGAAGAAATGTATCGCGTTTTAAAATACGACCGTTGGATGTCTTTTGTTTTTGCACATAAAGACCCCGAATTTTGGCACTTAATTATTAACACTGCCGAAAGTTGCGGCTTTGAATATATTGGCGCTGTTCCTCAAAAAAATGGAAAAAAAAGTTTTAAAAAAATACAAAATCCTTTTACGGTCTTAAGCGGACAACTTATAATTAATTTCCGTAAAGTACGTAATCCAAAGGCAATTCTCAAGGCAAATCTCGGAATGGACATCGCACAAATTGTTATGCAAACAATAGAAGGAATCATCGCAAAAAACAATGGTGCTACATTAGAACAAATTAATGATGAGTTGATTATCAAAGGCTTAGAATTAGGATTTTTAGATTTACTAAAAAAAGAGTATTCCGATTTGACTCCTATTTTGATGTCTGATTTTGATTTTGACAATAATACTGAACTTTTTACAACTAAAATAGATAGAAGTTTTAAGACTCATATTGACATTAGGTTACGTATAAAATATTATCTAATAAGTTATTTGCGTCGCATGGAACGTGAAAACAAAATTCCAACCTTTGACGAAATAATTTTATATATAATGCCACTCCTCAAAAACGGCGAAACACCTGAAAATCAGACCATTCTAAATGTACTAAATGATGTTGCTGATAGAATTGAAGAGGATAGTTGGAGAATAAAACGAGAGGGTGGGGCGACTTTGTTTGAATGAAAAAAGTAAATTGACTATGAATAATAATCAAAATGAAATAATTCTTTATCAGCCTGATAATTCAGTTAAATTAGAGGTGTTGCTGGAAAATGAAACTGTTTGGCTTACTCAGCCACAGATGAGTATATTGTTCGATAGAGATAGGACAGTTATTGGCAGACATGTACGAAATATTTTTGTTGAAGGAGAATTGCAGGAAAATATGGTATGTGCAAAAATTGCACACACCACTCAACATGGTGCAATTAAGGAAAAAACACAGACAACCGATATGAAATTTTATAATTTAGACGTAATAATTTCTGTTGGCTATCGTGTTAAATCAAGGCAAGGCACAATATTTCGTCAGTGGGCAAATCGAGTCTTAAAAGATTATATTTTACGTGGTTATGCCATCAATCAGCGTTTTGAGCGCATCGAAGAACGACTTGCAACTCACGATAAACAAATTTCGTTTTTTGTTCGTACCGCTTTACCACCCGCTCAAGGTATATTTTATGAAGGGCAAATTTTCGATGCTTATGTTTTTGTTTCTGACCTCATAAAAACTGCAAAAAAATCTATAATTCTGATAGATAATTATATAGATGAAACGGTTTTGCTTTTATTGTCAAAAAGAAAAACAAAAGTAAGTGCAAAAATATATACTAAACATATTTCAAAGCAATTACAATTAGATTTGACAAAGCATAACACTCAATACAACCTCATAGATATAAAAAAATCAGATACTTTTCACGACCGATTTTTAATTATTGATGATACGGTTTATCTTTTCGGTGCATCACTTAAAGATTTGGGAAAGAAAATGTTTGCCTTCTCTAAAATGGAAATGAAAGCGATTGATATTTTGAAAAATCTATAACAAAATAATTGAATAACAATATGAAACCCCAACTATTTGAAAATATTGACTTTAAGTCTATAGCGAAAAACCCTGACTTTAAAGAAGACAGCGTTAGAGAAGTAATTATTCTTCCTATTTTGAAACAACTTGGTTATGAACAGCAAAATATAGTTCGTAGCAAAACTCTTAAACATCCTTTTTTGAAAATCGGAAGTAACAAAAAGCGTGAAATTAAACTTATTCCCGACTATATTCTTAAAGTAGAAGATATTTATGCATGGGTTTTAGACGCAAAATCTCCGAATCAAAGCGTAACTGACTCAGATAATGTAGAGCAGGTTTATGGTTATGCAACTCATCCCGAAGTGAGAAGCACCTATTTTGCACTTTGTAACGGATTGGAATTTGCATTATATCGTAGAGAATTAACCAACACGCCAATTCTCTATTTTTGGTTAGAGGAGATTGAACATTATTGGGATAAATTAAAAATGTTTTTGTCGCCGAATAGTTTTCAGATAGGCAAAAATATCAATTACGACACAACCAATGCAACCGCACGACCAACCACTTTTGATTATGCAACACGACCGCTTTTAGAAGAGATTTCTGTCAAAAAACAGGCTGCAAAACGGCATTTTGGTGTTCACGGATATTTTACAAGACAATCATGGAACGTGGTTGCCGATTATATTAGGAATTTCAGTAAGCCCGGCGATTTAGTACTTGATCCATTTGGAGGCAGCGGAATAACCGCCATTGAGGCAATGATGACAAACAGAAAAGCAATTCACATTGATCTAAATCCACTTTCAGAATTTTTAGTAAAATCATTGATTGCACCAATCAATTTATCAGAATTTGCCGATGCATTCAACGAAGTAAAAAACGAATATATTAAAAAAGAGCCCAAAACAGAAGAGGATATCCAAAAAACATTGAAAAAATATAAAAAATGTGCATCTTTACCATTACCAAAAGGTTCCGATGTGGCAGTTACTGACCTTCTCTTTTCAGACGAACAAATGGCACAACTTGCTCTTTTGAAATCAATTATCTTAAAACAAAAAAATAAAAATATTCGAGATTCCTTGATGCTTATGTTTTCGGGAACTATAACAAAAATTAATAAAACTGCCCATACGACAATTCCGAATGCGGACGAAAATACTTATGGCGGAACTGACGCTTCGGCATTCAGATATTACAGATACAGGATTACTGATAAAATTACAAAAATAAATGCAATTAAATATTTTGAAATTCGATTTAAGAAAATTTTAGAAGCAAAAAAAGAAATTGAGTATTTTATTAACGAAAAAACAATTCGTAATATTGACGTTCGAAAAGGAACAGCAACAGATTTAAGTTTTCTCCCCAAAGAAAGTGTTGATTACATTTACACTGACCCTCCTTATGGTAAGAAAATTCCATACCTCGATTTATCCACTATGTGGAACGCTTGGTTAGACTTAAAAGTTACGGAAGACGATTATCAACAAGAGGCAATTGAAGGCGGCGAACACAATAAAACTAAACAAGAATATAATCAACTGATTTCTAAAAGTATACAAGAAATGTATCGCGTTTTAAAATATGACCGTTGGATGTCTTTTGTTTTTGCACATAAAGACCCCGAATTTTGGCACTTAATTATTAACACTGCCGAAAGTTGCGGCTTTGAGTATATTGGTGCTGTTCCACAAAAAAATGGAAAAAAAAGTTTTAAAAAAATACAAAATCCTTTTACGGTCTTAAGCGGACAACTTATAATAAATTTCCGTAAAGTACGAAACCCAAAGGCAATTCTCAAGGCAAATCTCGGAATGGACATCGCACAAATTGTTATGCAAACAATAGAAGGAATCATCGCAAAAAATAATGGTGCTACATTAGAACAAATTAATGATGAGTTGATTATCAAAGGTTTAGAATTAGGATTTTTAGATTTACTAAAAAAAGAGTATTCCGATTTGACTCCTATTTTGATGTCTGATTTTGATTTTGACAATAATACTGAACTTTTTACAACTAAAATAGATAGAAGTTTTAAGA
>Ga0099364_10002989_pt1 | contig 26666 bp, 17 predicted proteins | sample TergutTh196P3_FD_73070 | JGI IMG/M metagenome (GOLD analysis project Ga0099364, IMG submission 73070) | Microcerotermes parvus P3 segment gut microbial communities from Pointe-Noire, Republic of the Congo - Th196 P3 | ecosystem: Host-associated > Arthropoda: Insects > Digestive system > Gut ...
TGGATTACGGCTCGTCGTTCTCTGGTCAATCGAGATTGCGGGTGACAACCCTTCGATATAGTCAACATCAGGTTTTTCCATCTGTCCAAGAAATTGACGAGCATATGCGGACAGCGACTCAACATATCGCCGCTGCCCCTCAGCATATATTGTGTCAAATGCGAGCGACGACTTTCCGCTACCTGATATGCCTGTCAGGACGACTAGCTTGTCGCGTGGAATTTCGACATCAATGTTTTTAAGGTTGTTTTCCCTCGCGCCTTTTATGTAGATTGTACTTTGCATCACACATCACTTTCTATTATACAACTATGGGATTAACTCGCCAAATGGAACAGTGAAAGCTGTCATTTCAGAACCAAAGTAGTAGTCAAGTATAACTCTCGCAATATCCATGACCGCGGAACCTGAACCGCCGCGTTCAATGACTATGGAAATCGCAATTTCCGGAGATTCAGTCGGAGCATAGCATACGAAAACACCGGTGTTGATATCCTCAGTCTCAATCTGTACAGTTCCCGTTTTCGCGGCAACATCAATCGGATAGTCGCCAAACACTCTATTTGCTGTGCCATTTCTGGATCGGGTGACAAGCTGCATGCCTTCCCGGATTATCTCTAAGTAGCTTGTTTCGGGAAACTCGCTGATAATCGTTGGCTCGTGCGTGTAAAGCACTTCGCTCATATCAGAGCTGACCAATCTGCGTAACACCGACATATTATATAGCGTTCCGCCATTGGCGATGGTCGCTACATAGTTGGCCATTTGTATGGGTGTAAACCTGTTAAATCCCTGCCCGAAAGAAACCTGGAGCGTATCAGCCCTCCACCAACCTTCGTCAAGTTCCGTTTCTTTCCATTCAGGAGTCGCTAGAATCCCCGCGAGATCAGGAATTTCAATGCCTGTCTTCCGCCCGAGACCAAATTCAAGCGCAACTTCCGCAATAGCCTCAGCACCGCTTTCGCCTCCACCCGCTATACGGTCAGAGCAAGAAATGAAGAAGTAGTTGCAAGAGCAAGTTATGGCTTCCACGATATCGAGATTCCCATGCCCAACCCGATATGTGGGAAATATCCAGCATGTCGGCTGGAAACTCTCGTACACATCATATATGCCGACATCATTGATTATTGTGTGGCGTCCGACTATGCCATGACGAAGAGCTGCAAGCCCCGTTATCATCTTAAATGTAGAACCCGGGCTGTATAATTCCTGCGTAGCACGGTTCACCATTGGTTTGTTTGGGTCATTGAATAATGTCGGTGCGTCTTGGGATAGCGTGAAACGGTTGTAAGAAGGATACGTTGCCGCTGCCAGTACTTCCCCCGTCCAAACGTCCGAGACAACGACGGCGCCGCCCGTGATTTTCTCATTCTCTTCATCTATTTCCAGATTGCTGGATTCAATATGAGAACGCAATGCATCTTCTGCTGCAACCTGCAACCCTATGTCTATTGTCAGGTAGACATGCTGCCCCGGTATGGGCTCGACTTGGCTTGTTATGTCAACAACTGAGCCTGCCGTGTTTGTCCATTCATATTGAAATCCATTTATGCCTCTCAAAGCTTCCTCAAACACATACTCGGCGCCGGTTATGCCGACAATCGCGTCTGCCGGATAGCCAAGGTCGTTGTACCTCTCGTACTCTTCGTATGGGATGGGGCCGATGTATCCGATAAGATGCGGAGCATTCGCGGTATGATACTCACGAACGTAGCTGCTCTCGATGAATACTCCGTCGAGACTCCGCTCAGATATGTTCGATATAAAGTGTGTACTGACATCATCGGCAAAAACGTAAGGGGGGAGATTATGCAAAATCGCTCGCATCTCGATTTCATAGCGTACTCCGATAATGAGCCGCGCTTCTGTAATGCTGGTCGTGAAGTCGATTCCGTAGTGTCCGCGCATCCATGCCAATAGGTCCGAAGCTGTGATATCAGGGTCGAGTTGTTCGAAAAAAGCGATGTAAGCTTCGAGCTGAACTCGTTGACTTGTCGTCATGTTTGTCATGTATGTAAATGGAGCGCCCTTTGTTATGGGGAACGAGTCGTTATACTGCACCCCTTCGTCCATCGAGGTGAACACAAGCTCTCTGACTATCTCGTTTCTGCGTGCATTCGGGTATTCGACCATGGTGTCTCTGTTTAGCGTGATCTTGTAGGAAGGTCTACCTGATGCAAGCAACACGCCGTTTCGGTCATATATGTTTCCTCGCGCTGCTGTCATTGTGACTGCACGTATAATGGGACGCAGCGGGAACAGTTCCTCCTCTGTAGGCCGCTCTTCGTATATTTGCATTCTATAGAGAGCGGACACATATATGGTGAGCATTATCGCCATTATCGTGAATATTATTCCGAGCCTGATAGGCTTAAACATCCGTTGCATTTTGTATATTTACCGGGCGCCATTCATTGCCACAGTTCATGCGCCATCGGCATCTCCTTTCTACATCGGTCGTCCCGTTATTGCTGCTCTTTGCGCGCGTTTTCCGAGAGCCCTCACGAAAAACCAAATGGGTATGGCATATATGAGCGAGTATACGGTTTGTCGGAAAGCTACGATTAGCAGTGGCATTGCGGTTACACGCTCAAAAAACAAAAGAGGGAACATTTGAATAAATGCCGATAGTGCGAGGACTGCGATGCAAGATATCAGGTATGTCGCAAACCCTCGAGCAATTACCGTATCTGCCAGAACTCCGACTAGAATCCCCGAAAAGGTGAGCAATACAGTGAAGAGTCCAACCGGTTGATTGAACGTTATGTCGCATAGAATCCCTGCGAATATGCCTGCTATCCCTCCTGCAATGCGTCCTTGGTATACGGCAACACCGGTGCCGGCAATTGGCAGCAGCAGTGGTACGAGTCCAAATAATTTGAGATATGGAAATACTGTGTCTTGCAGCACATATACCATAAGCAGTAAGAACGCATGATAAAATATCGTTACAGTAAATGTCAACCGCCTTAAAAGTGTCCACCGTTTCAAATGCTTGACCATTCCTTTATAGAATTTAGAATAAAGAATGTAGAATATGGATTGCCGCGTCGCCCTGCGGGCTCCTCGCAATGACGGGAGATGAGTAAGGTTCATGGCTTAGTCAATTCCGAATTCCGAATTTTCTATCCTATTATATCAAAACTCGTAATAACATATACGTTAACGATCGAAATATCGATTGTTCGCATCGGCCTGATCGTGGCATATCGACCAATCCCCGTGCTATGCCTGTGAACCTCTTCGACTTCCCCGATGACAAGATCAACCGGGAAAACTCCGCCAATGCCGGATGTGACGACTGAATCTCCGGGTATTACAATAATGTCGTCGCTGATATAGTCGAGCATCAAAAGCCCGGAGTGCATGAGCGTGAAGTCGCCCTTGACAGTAGCAAGCTCATTGCTGTCACCGACATAAGCACCGGCGGAGAATGTTGTATCAAGCACCGTCATCACGGTGGAAGTCGTTGCGCTGACCTCTACCACAACTCCGATAAGCACACCATATTCCGTTGTAACGCAATTGCCGCGAGCAATCGTTGTTTCCGAATTTTCATATCCTTTATTGATCGTGAACGAAGATGACCAATTCGTTGAACTCCAATCGCGCACAACGGCTTCCTCAAACACTATGCCGGAACGCACCTCGCTAAAACCAAGCAATGCGCGCATTCTGTCATAATCCTGTCTGAGGTTGACAGTGTCGCGGTAGTCACGCTGTGTGTCTGTGAGGTCTCTCAGAGCTTCTTCATAGCTGGCTTGCAGTGCGTCATATTTATATATAGAACTGTATATGCTCTCGAATGTACGCACGACCGACAGGGCAAGTGATCTTACCGGCCTTGTTATTGCATTTGCCAGACCCGTCACAGGACCGGTTGAACTGAAAACATTGACAGAAACGATTGATACAATTGCTATGGCTATAGCAATTGAAGCAATTATGATTGTCTTTTTTGTGAATAGTGCTTTCATTGCATGGATACTCCCAGTTTTCTCAGCATCAACGAAAGACTGCACAGCGGCAGACCCATTACGTTGAAGAAATCCCCCTCGATCTTTTCGATAAATACAGAGCCTTTCCCTTGCGCTCCATATGCACCCGCTTTGTCCATCGGTTCTCCTGATGCTACATAAGCTGATATTTCATCTTCTGATATCTTTCTGAAAAACACATCGGTTTGTTCAGTGAATGTCACGATTTTCGTGTCTTTGAGAATCGCTACTCCCGTATAAACGGTATGCTTTTGCCCTGATAATGCTCGCAGCATATTAACAGCATCGTTTATATCTAAAGGTTTCCCGATAGGAGTATCATTCAAATAGACTAGCGTATCGGCAGCAATTATTATATCATTTTGTTCGCATGAATGTGACACGTATCTTGCCTTGGCTAGTGCGATTTCGCAAACTGTCTGCTCCGGTGATGCCCCTGTTGTCAGATGTTCGTCTACTTCAGCCGGCATTACGGTGAAATCGCCAACCCCAATCATCTGCATCAGTTCCTGTCGTCGTGGCGATCCGGAAGCTAGAATAATACTCATATGAATTACTCCTTGAAGAACTGACCGCGAGTATATCCGGAAGGAGCATAGTTGCTAAGACCCATATATCTCTTTAGGACAGCAGTACACTCAAGAGCGTTTTCTGTAGTGAACATAAGCCGCCCTGCCCATATCCCAAGTGATGACAAGGAACTCCTGCGATCTGCCATGTAGAGCTTTTTAGTGTTAAGAAGTATATTTCTGCAACCAAACTCAGGCACAACCGGATAAACGGCACCCTGCGAGTCTTCTAAGCCGGGATAATTATCACAGTTGCAGATACCCATGCTGTTTTTCGAAATGCAAGTCTCCGTGATCATCAGTGGCAAGCGGCCATATATAATAAGCTCTGTATCAATGAGTTTTGAGATGGATCGAATTTCATTGAGGTTGAGTTCATATGACAATGTTGCGGACTCAAGACCTAGGTTGTCAAGAGCTTTTAGCGTCTCCGAGTTTCTGACATTGAGACCATAATCTCCCCTAACTCTCATGCCGTGCTTGCGAGCGAACAGTATATGCCCGATATTCCCAACGAGCGCATCGGTAATCCCCAGATTGACCGCTTTGCTCATGAATTCTGATACATCCTTGCGTTCATTGTCATGGATCACCCTCGGTAGAGTAACCCCCACTTTCGTTGTCCCATTTTCGATTAGTGCTTGCAAAGCGGGTAATTCATCGTATATTTCCACAACAGGGATATATATGATACCGGGGTTAAGCTCCACCATGCTCATAGACAATTGCTCAAGCCTCATTATGGAGACAGTCAATTGCGGCGGTTCTTCATGTCCATCGATATGCTCGACAGGCGTAAACTCTCCCTCGATGCGCTCTGTAACATACTTTCGTTGCTCCAATATTTCAGCCAGCAGTTTCCGGCTCATGTCGACGAGTTCCGATTGTGGTAGAGAAAGGCCGGGGCCCACGGTTCCTTTAACTCCGACGCAATAGAATGGTGTTCCGCTTGTTTTGTGTAATTGGGTTTGGAGCGATGCTATGGTCAATTCTTTGTGAAATGCCGGTTCCGGTACTGCTCCATATACCACAGCAGTGTTTTTGTTCTCGTCTGCTGCTGCCAGTTTTACTTTTTTACCATTTGTTACAGAACCCACGAATCTTATCGGTACCCTCTGGAATTCGCCGTTGAGGTAGTTCTTTCTGGCGGTAGTAAATATTACTGCGTCTTCGTTTTTGTTGTCATTGTCAGGTGTGTTTATCCCGAGCATTTCCATGTTTTGCCTGTCAGCATAGTAACCATCGGTGAGTCCTTTGGGTGAGAATGTTTCTTCCAGAACCCGTAAGTCGTCATTTGATGTTATTCTCCCTTTGTGTGCTGCTTTTGAGTAGAATTCGGTAACGATTGCAGAATATTCGGGTCTTTTTGTCAACCCATCGATTTTTCCGCAGGTGACACCTAGTTTTTCCATGTCGTCAAGGTATTGGACAAGGCAACTATCTTTCAGGCTGAGCGGATGCGTTGTTATGTTTCCTATTGTATTATAGTTTAGCCTGCAAGGTTCGGAGCATTGCTTGTTACCTATTTTACCTTTTCCCTTGATTTTATCCATGTAGCATAATCCTGAATAGCTTATGCATTGCTCTCCGTGTACGACTACTTCGATTTCAATCTTTGAATGTTTGCAGATGTAGTCGATTTTTTTGCGCGATAATTCGCGGGCAAGCGTGACTCGTTTGAGTCCCATTGCCGCTGCCATCTTTACTCCTTCGAGATTGTGTATGCATAATTGCTCCCCTGCATGTATCGGTACTTGGGGTACGGCTTGGCGTATTGCAAGCATGGCACCGAGGTCTGATATGATGATTGCATCGATACCGAGTCTGCATGCTTCTTTAGCTCGTTGTGCTATTGCGGGGAGGTCTTTGTCATATAGCGGTGTTTCTATTGATAGGTATGTTTTGACTCCGCGCACACGGCAATACTCGAGAGCTCTGCCGAGTTCGTCTCGAGTGAATCCCCTCGTTTCCTGCCGTTCTTGCGTTTCATTGAAGTTGAGGTATATTGAGTCCGCTCCGTTTTGCACTGCGGCTATGACGCCTTCCGGTGATACGGCGGGTGATAGTATTTCCAGCATTTGTCCACCTGGGAGATTGGGTCAATAGTCCCAAACATCCGTCTTTTGGCAGATTTTCCACCAACTCTTCGTTATGTTTCGTTGTCATGTTAGCTTAATATTGTACCATACTTTTCTTCCATTTTCCATACTTTTAATTAATTAAATATACAAATTCGGAATTTAGGTACCTGGTCAGGGGCGGGTGTTTTTCTTGTATATTGCTCCAAGACCATGCAAGACAAGGTTTGGATCATATATCACATCACGTGAGCAATGCTCGCATATTATAGCAGCATGACCACCTGTTGCGATGACAGTCGCCTTATCACTGAGCTCAACTTCGATACGCTTAGCCATGCCATCAATCATTGAAGCCGTCCCAAAAACAGCTCCGCTCTTCATGCAGTCAATAGTGTTTGCGGAAATGCATTTAGCGGGAGCTTCGATTTGAACAGTCGGCAACTGTGATGTACCTGCCGAAAGAGCATTCATCGACAAGGACACTCCGGGAGCGATAGCGCCGCCAATGAAACTGCCCTTTCTGTCTATGACGCAAATGTTAATCGCAGTTCCCAGATCGATTATGATCAAAGGAGGAGGATATTTCGCCAGTGCGCCAACCGCTGTTGCCACCATGTCTCCACCCAATTGAGCGGGATCATCAATAAGTATGTTCATACCTGTCTTCACCCCGGCTCCGACGACAATCGGTTCCACGCCCGCGAGCAGCATGATTGCTTTTCGGACTACCTCGGTCAATGGCGGTACAACGCATGATATAATAGCTCCGCTTATCGTTTTAGTGCTGAAGGAATGAAATTCCAGTAGATTTTTCAAGTCAACAGCATATTCATCAGCGGTTTTTGCTGTGATCGTAGATAGGAAGAATACATTTGAAACATCATCGCCATCGATACAACCGATGGCGATGTTTGTATTCCCGATGTCGATGGCGAGAATCATGATGTGAATTCCTTTCTCGATAAGTGAGAACACGATTTTTCAGTTAATTGCCCTTTTGTCCTGACCATATTGTATCAGGCGGACGATGACGGGGCTTAATACTATGTTTATTGCAAATTCAAGCACGAAATTCAGTCCAATCATCCCGATAAAAATGAATGCTGTAACGTTCTCGTAATCGCTACCGGATGCCCATTCCGTCAGTGTTGGCAAGAAAAATGCATAGCATCCCAGTATAAAAATACCGGTATTTACGATTGGACAAACAGCAGCAGCAGTTATTGTCGCTACTACTTTGTTTTTTGTGGCAAGCAGTTTATAGACTGCTCCGGCAGCAAGACCGGCTAACGTGCCTTTGACCAGTACAACGAGGATCGTACCTAGGGGATTGACGGCTAGAAATAGGTTTGCATTGCCTGTCAGCAGTACAACAAGGCCAAAGACCAGACCAAGCCACCCTCCTGCTACGGCACTCACAAGGGCTGCGCCGATTACCATTGGAACGAGTACCAGCGTCAAGGTGAATGGGTAGATGGGGAGTACTGCTGCCAGTGCCTGTAGTACGACTACTATTGCCGTAAACAGTGCGAGTAATACGAGTTTGCGCGTGTTGGTAGTTCTTGCGGTATTCATTTTTTCCTCCTTGCTGTCGCTCTCCATATCGAGGAGATGCGGCGCAAATAATTATTGGAGCTTTTTATTGATTTGCGGTTGGATTTATTATATGATAGCCCGCTCCTTTGGCATCACTCCGTCATATTACATCAAGCGCAAACAAAATGCAATAGTTACATCTCCTAGTTGAAAACTAAGTTTTGACTTTCATTTAGGAATGATATATATTATTTACAAATAAACAGACAGGGATGGACAACAATGTACGACAACATACTCGAAGCCATTGGCAACACACCGCTTGTCAAGATTAACAAGATGAACCCCAACAAAAAAGTACCAATCTACGCAAAATTGGAAGGATTCAACCCAACGGGCAGCATCAAAGACCGCATAGCGCTGAAAATGATCGAACAAGCCGAACAAGAAGGCACGCTCACAAAGGATAAAATAATCCTCGAGCCGACATCGGGCAACACAGGCATCGGCCTTGCAATGATTGGAGCAGTAAAAGGCTACCGCGTACAGATAGTAATGAGTTCTGCTGTGAGCATCGAACGGCAGAAGATGATAAAAGCATTCGGCGGAGAGATAATTTTGACCGATCCGGGACTTGGCACAGACGGTGCAATCATGAAGTCACGTGAAATGATTAATGAAAACCCGGAAGCATACTTCAACCCAAACCAGTTTTCCAACGAATATAACAAACTCGCGCACTACAGCACGACAGCACAGGAAATATGGGATCAGACGGACGGCAAAGTCACGCATCTGATATCATCGCTCGGGACATCAGGGACTCTTATGGGAGTTGGCATGAAACTCAAAGAGCTCGACCCAAAAGTCAAGATAATCGAAGCGCAGCCCGTGAAAGGTCACTATATACAGGGGCTCAAAAATATGGAGGAAGCAATAGTTCCGGAACTCTATGACACAACACAGATTGACCGGAGCGTCATAATAGAGTCGGAAGAAGCGTATGCTATGGCTAGGCGAATCGTCCTTGAAGAAGGCATTTTCGTTGGAATGAGTTCAGGAGCGGCGATGATTGCTGCCCTCAAGGTCGCAGAGTCGCTTGATTCAGGGTTAATCGTTGTTATTTACCCCGACAGAGGCGAGAAATACCTAAGCACAGATCTGTTCAAAGTGTAAGTAAATTCGGAATTCGGAATTCGGAATTCGGAATTCGGAATTATACAACCGGGAGATTGTTCGTAGGGCGGGGACTCTGCTGAGACTGCTGAAAAACCCCCAAGGTTTGTCATCCTGAACGAAGTGAAGGATCTTAACCATCAGTATTGCTGAACCTTATAGAGAAAGATTCTTCGCTAAAGCTCAGAATGACAATTTTTCAGTGCCTTCGCTATGCTCCTGCTATAATACCGTATGAGGACATAATCATGAGTTTCGTACACCTTCACGTTCATAGCGAATATAGTTTGCTCGATGGCGCGTGCAGGATACGCGACCTCATTAAGCGAGTCAAAGAACTCGGGCAAACGAGCGTTGCGATTACAGACCATGGTGTCATGTATGGAACGCTCAACTTCTACAAAGAAGCAAAACTCGCGGACATTGACCCGATAATCGGATGCGAAGTCTATGTTGCGGCGCGAACCAGGTTCGACATGGAACATGGGCTCGATTCAGATCGTCATCACCTTGTATTGTTGTGCGAAAACGAAACCGGTTATAGGAACTTGTGCTATCTTGTCAGCGCATCATTTACGGAAGGATTCTATATCAAACCGAGAGTAGACATTGAACTGCTTAAAAAATACAACAGCGGACTAATCGCTCTGTCTGCGTGTACCTCCGGTGAAATACCAAAGCTGATACTCGAAGGAAGGCACGGAGACGCAAAAGCGAAAGCGCTTGAGTATGCCTCGATTTTTGGAGAAGGAAAATTCTACCTTGAGATGCAAAACCATGGGCTCAAAGAGCAGCCGATAATAAACGAAGGGTTAGCAAGAATCAGCGTTGATACCGGCATACCTCTTGTTGCCACTAACGATGCGCACTACATCAGTAAGGAAGACGCAGTATACCAGGATGTTCTATTATGTATCCAGACCGGGAAAACAGTGACCGATGATGACAGGATGCGTTTCGAGTCGCAGGAGCTTTATGTTAAATCCGAACAGGAAATGCGCGAGTTGTTTCCGGAGTTTGGAGAAGCATGCGACAACACAGCAAAAATCGCACAAATGTGCAATTTTGACTTTGAGTTCGGCAAGTATCATCTCCCCGAATTCAAGCTGCCCGATGGTGAGGATAGCCAGCGCTCATATCTGCGAAAACTATGCATCATGGGGATGGATAAAAAATATGTCACAGCAGATGATGCACTAAGACAGACAGTGATCACCCAACTTGACTATGAGCTCGATATGATTGATCGAATGGGTTTCACGGATTATTTTCTGATTGTCGCTGATTACGTGAATTTTGCGAAAACGCAAGGCATACCTGTCGGACCGGGACGTGGGAGCGGCGCTGCTTCTGTTGCGGCATACTGCCTTGATATAACGACTGTTGACCCCATTAAATATAATCTCTTCTTTGAACGATTCCTAAATCCGGAGCGTATATCAATGCCGGACTTCGATATCGATTTCTGCGAACGCCGCAGAGGAGAGGTCATTGATTATGTAAAGGAAAAATACGGCGAGGATCATGTTGCGCAAATAATTACATTCAACACTCTCAAAGCAAAAAACGCCATTCGCAGCGTCGCAAAAGCGCTTGCGCTTAGTTTTCAGGAAGAAAATGAATTGGCAAAAGAGATACCAAACGTACTTGGAATCAAGCTGTCCGAGGCTCTGAAAAAATCCTCTAACTTAAAGTCGCTATATGATACCGATACGCGTATAAAACGTGTTATAGATACTGCAATGGCACTTGAAGATATGCCAAAGGATTCGGGCACACATGCAGCGGGCGTAGTTATAACAAGAAACCCTGTCCGTGACTACGTGCCTCTCGCGCTGTCAAAAAAGACAGAGGGCATTGCAACGCAATACAACATGAACGAAGTCGAGGAGCTTGGGCTTCTGAAGATGGACTTTCTTGGATTGCGAAACCTGACGGTCATAGATGATGCCGTTATAGAAATACGCAAAACGACTCCGGATTTTTCATTAGATGATATCCCGGAAGATGATATGCTCACATATGATATGATTGCACAAGGCAAGACTCTTGGTGTTTTCCAAATGGAATCAGAAGGCATGACGGCAGTTGGTGTTGGAATCGGAGCAAAGAGTATCGATGACATCGCGGCGGCTATTGCGTTATACAGACCGGGGCCCATGGAGTCGATATCTCAGTTTATTGAAAATAGCCGCGATCCCTCTAAAATCAAATATCTCGACCCTTCGCTCGAACCAATACTGGAAGTGACATATGGATGCATAGTATATCAGGAGCATGTCATAGAGATATTGCGTAAGCTAGGGGGGTTCACCCTCGGGCAGGCGGATTTGATTCGCCGCGCTATGAGCAAAAAGAAACAAGATGAAATCCAGAGGGAACGTGTCGCTTTTATTGAAGGCGACATGAAACGCGGGATTCCGGGTGCTGTCGCAAACGGGATTCCTGCGAGTGTCGCAGGGCAGATTTTCGATTCGATATCGCCATTTGCCGGATATGGATTTAACAAACCTCATGCTGTCGCATATGCGATGATTGCATATCAGACAGCATATTTAAAGCGGCACTACCCTCGAGAGTATATGGCAGCTCTATTGTCCACAGTCCTCGGACAGCCGGAAAAAGTTTCGGAATATGCCGCTGAATGCCGTGAAATGGGCATTGAGTTGCTGCCACCGCACGTCAACGAGTCAGATGCTCTATTTTCTGTGTCAGGGAATAATCTGAGATATGGGCTTGTGGCTATTAAGAACATCGGGCGCGGTTTCATAGATGAAATGATGGCGGAGCGGAGTTTAAACGGACCTTATACTGATTTTGAGGATTTCTGCCGTCGTATGTATGGCGGGGATATTAACCGCCGCGCACTGGAGAGCTTGATAAAGTGCGGTTGTTTCGATGGTCTTGGGGCTAACAGGCGGCAGCTTATGACCATATGCCAGTTGGTGATTGATAATGTTGCCGATGATAAACGCCGAAATGTTGAGGGGCAGATGGACTTATTCGGTCTGTCCGCTGATGAAGGTAGCAATCGTGCAGGTGGCATCGCTCTGCCGGATGTCCCGGAGTATCAAAAAAGCGATATGATGCTTATGGAGCGTGAGGTCACGGGTCTTTATCTTTCAGGTCATCCGATGGATGAATTTCGGAGCCATGCCAAGAAAGCGGGAGTGACCGGTATTGGTGAGATTCTGGCAGATTTTGCTCTCGAAGGCGGCAATGTGAAGTTTAGTGATAATCAGCGGATTAAGGTCGCCGGGGTTATTGGGAGTGTTAAGACAAAACCTACCAGAAATGATTCTTTGATGGCTTATGTTTCGCTTGATGATGGTACCGGTGCTATCGAACTGCTTGCGTTTCAGCGTGTTATTGACGAGTCGGGTAGTTTTATGGTGCCGAATGCTACTGTTGTTGCTTCGGGTAAACTTTCTGCTCGCGATGAGAAGGAGCCTCAGATTGTTGCGGATTCTTTTAGGCCGATTGCGGATTTAGTCGGACAGACCGCAAATAATAATGTGAGTCAAGTCGATGCTACTGCATCATTCTCGGCTGCTCCGGCTACGGGTACAGCACACTCGGCTGCCCCGGCTACCGGTGAAAAGAAGCTCTATGTGAAGCTGGATTGTGAGAGCGGCCCTGAGTATGAGCGGTTGAAACTGATTCTTACAATGTTCCCTGGACGGGATAAGCTGGTAATTCATTTTAGTGACACGAAGAAGAACCTTGGGGGTAGCTGTGTTATCCACGATGCTTTTGTCAAGGAGCTTATTGATATGCTGGGCGAGCCCAATGTCGTTGTCAAATGATTTTGAGAGGTATTGCAAATGAAATTGATGTTTTATGGTGCGGCGCGTGAAGTAACGGGGAGTTGTTATGGCGTTGAGGTCAATGGGAAGAAAATCCTTGTGGATTGTGGATTACATCAGGGTAGCGACAATGGTTTTGGGCAGAATTTCGCGTTTTACCCCGGAGAGGTCGATAGGGTGGTTATTACACATGCGCATATTGACCATTCGGGGAGATTACCTCTGCTCGTGAAGCAAGGGTTTCATGGAAAGATATACGCAACGGAGCCAACGTGTGAATTGCTTGAAATCATGCTCCGGGATAGTGCGCATATTCAGGAAGTCGAGTCCGGTTGGCGAAACAGAAAACAAAAGAGAGCGGGTGATGTCGTTGCGCCTCCGCTTTATACAATGGAAGATGCTGAAAAGGTTTTTTCAATGCTTGTTCCGTGCCGATATGATGAGCTAATCGATACCGGAGACGGTGCGAGTATAAGGTTTGTCGATGCGGGGCATTTGCTCGGATCGGCTTATATTGAGATGCTTCTTAAAGAAGATAAGGTGAATAAGAAGATAGTGTTCTCCGGCGATATCGGGGTACCGGGGCATCCGCTGATACGCGATCCGCAGTACATCAAGGAAGCGGATTATGTTGTCATGGAATCTACATATGGCGACCGAGTCCGTGAACCGGTTTTTGACCATGTGACTGATTTGGCTGCTGCGATTGATTCGACGCTTGGGAAAGGCGGAAATGTGATCTGTCCTGCGTTTGCTGTCGGTAGGACGCAAGGTCTTTTATATAATCTTCGCGAGATTAAAGAACGCGGTTTGGTCAAGAGTGTCCCTGATTTCAAAGTATATCTCGATAGTCCTCTTGCGTCTGCTGCTACGAAGATATATTCCGGAGAGAATGTTGCGTATCTTGATGATGAGGCTGCAGCGCTTATCAAGTCAGGCGTTCAGCCTTTGTGGTTTGAGGGTCTTCACATAATCGAGTCAGTGGATGAATCGAAGAAGCTGAATGATGATGTGTCGCCAAAGGTGATTATTTCATCGAGCGGTATGTGCGATGCGGGGCGGATTCGTCATCATCTCAAACATAATCTATGGCGGCGTGAGTGTGCCGTTGTGTTTTCCGGTTTCCAGGCTAATGGTACTCTTGGGAGAACGTTGATTGATGGTATTGCTTCGAATGTCACATTATTCGGTGAAGAGATTGCTGTCAGATGTCGAATTTTCAACTTTAGAACGATGAGCGCTCATGCGGATAAGGATGGGCTTTTGAAGTGGATTGGTGCTTTTGAGAGTGCTCTTTCGCGTGTGTTTGTTGTTCATGGTGAGCATGATATTTGCGCTGCGTTTTCTGTTTTGCTGGGTGAGTTGGGGTATAATGCTGTTGCTCCTAAGTATTCGGCGATTTATGATTTGCTTTCAAATGAGATGATTTTGGAGGGGCGCGATATTGTCAGGCGTGGGGAACCGGAGTATGTCGCTCGTCGCGAGACTCCTGTTTATCAGCGGCTTATGCTTGCAGGGACGAGGCTTATCGAGGTTATTACTCGTAACAAGGGTGGGGCTAATAAGGATTTGGGGAAATTTGCCGATCAAATCGATGCTTTGTCAAACAAATGGGACAGATGATTTATCTGTATATTTATCGCAGGTCCTGATTCAGTAGCTAATGAGTCATAGAAAAAATTGTTTGATAATATAACTGTTTCCATATATAATGGGTGCATAGAAGAGGTTTGCAGGTGAGATGTGAATGGGAAAGGTAATAGCAGTGGCATCCGGGAAAGGTGGAACCGGCAAAACTACGACGGTAGCTGCCGTGTCATCGTGCCTTGCTGCGCTTGGATATAAAACGCTCTGCATAGACTTCGACGCAGGCCTTAAAAACCTTGACCTATCATTATGCATGAGTGATTACACGGTTGCTGACTACACGGATGTACTAAGCGGACGCATGAAGATAATGGAAGCATGCCATGAGCATCCGCAGATACCCGGATTATACTTCCTTGCTGCGCCATCACTACCGGACAGCGAAAAACCGAGCATCACGATTGTCTGGCCGATGTTTTTTGAGATCAAAGGAATCTTCGACTACTGCATTGTCGATGCGCCGTCAGGTATAGGATATGGCTTTGAATTGGCGCATATGGCAGCCGATATGTCAATCATTGTCACTAACGGCGAACTGCCTGCGATGAGAGATGCCGGTCTTGCAGTTGAAGCGGCTCGTAAGATGGGCGTTGGTGAATTGCGGTTGCTGGTCAACAGAGTGAACCCTGCAATTTACAAACGCTTGAGAACGACTATTGATGATGTTATTGATATCGTCGGTGCGCAGTTGCTGGGAATAATAAGAGAAGACAAGTCGATTGCTTTATCTTTACATGACAATATTCCGCTCGTGTTATACAAGAAAAGACGCGCTGCATACGATTTTCTTGACACTGCTTGTAGGATTACCGGCAAGGATGTCCCTTTGAGAAGAGCAGAAGGTATGCGATTTTAAACCACCGGTATTCTGTAGCGCAAACGAAAGGACAGGTAACAATTATCATGAATATTGCTTTAATGGCACATGATCAAAGAAAAGAGTTGATGATACAGTTTTGTATTGCATATTGCGGGATTCTTGCCGGCCATTCAATATGCGCAACAAATACGACCGGTCGAATGGTCAGCGAAGCGACCGGTTTACCGATTACATTATATATGTCGGGAAATCAAGGTGGAATTCAGCAGATAGGGTCGCGTATCGCATATAACGAACTAGACATGGTACTATATTTCTGCGACCCGCAGTTGACTGGTGATTATACTACAAATGTAATGGACATCGTGCAGTTGTGCGATCAATACAACGTGCCTTTCGCCTCGAATGTTGCGACTGCCGAGGTTCTGATTCATGGGTTAAAACGCGGCGACTTGGAGTGGCGCGATATCGTCAACCCTAAATGACATAATCGAGTCATACCCCCGATTACGATAATCAGAGCAGATTCCTTAAAAATTGGCATAGTAATGCATACTATAACGATAGGCATTATCGTGTTTACAATTTATTTATACTTAATTCATACTATAGATGTATTATTAGGCTATAATGTACACATTGAACGGAGTTGGCAGTAAATCGCAACATGAGATAAGAATCTCTCCGGGCGCGACACGCCAAAACACTACTGTAATTAAATAAGCAGTATTTCCCCGATTCATGCTCTGCGATGAAGCAGGCGGACATAGCAACTGTTTCAAACTAATAGACCGGCATCCGTTTCAATAACCCAACCATCTTCCTCTCTTTTCGTGGAACCCCCGATGAAAATCGGGGGTTTTGCGATGCAAATAACTACAGCGATGAAAAACCGTATGTGATCCCGGCGATGATAATCCCGGCGATTGCAACGCCACCGGCAATGACAAGTAACGCATTTCTCAAACGTATGTTAAGCATTGCTGCAATCAAAGCTCCGGTCCAAGCTCCGGTACCCGGCAGTGGAATTGCAACAAAAAGCAATAAGCCAATAAGCTTTCCGCGATAGAATTTTGAACCTTTTGATTTCGCTCTGCGTTCAAATCTATCCACTAAAGAACCAAGCCGTTTGCTTTTTTTGCGCATCCAGCCGAATATTTTGCGAATGAAAAGCACTATGAACGGCACCGGCAGCATGTTTCCTACAAAGCTGACTATTGTTACGGGAATCAGCGGCAAGCCTAATACCCCTACTCCGATAGGTATTGCACCCCGCAGTTCGATTACGGGAATCATGGCGATTAGCAACGTTATTATATATCTTGAAATCAGCGAAGTACCGAGTATTTCCTCCAGAAGGAGTACAATAGTATCAGCCAATGAGCATTCCTCCAAGCATTCATTTCCGCAGTTCGATTATCTGATCTCTCAAAGCAGCCGCATACTCGAATTCCAGTAATTTAGCAGCAGCAGCCATCTCTTTTTCAAGCCGCGTTATCTCCTCTTCAATCTCGCGTTTCGTCATCTTAACACCGCTCGCAGACTTAGCAGTACCACTTTCGCGTTTAGAGATTTCGAGCAATCCGCGAACGCTTTTGATTACAGTCTTGGGGACAATCCCATGCTCCTCGTTAAACGCCTTCTGAATCGCTCTGCGCTTATCAGTTTCTTCAATTGCCGTGCTCATCGAAGCAGTTACCCTGTCGGCATACATAATAACTAATCCTGAGATGTTTCTAGCTGCGCGACCGATCGTTTGAATCAGCGATGTCGTGCTGCGCAGGAATCCCTCTTTGTCGGCATCGAGTATGGCGACGAGCGAGACTTCGGGGAGGTCAAGACCCTCGCGAAGGAGATTGATGCCGACTAAAACATCAAACTCACCGCTGCGTAAATCACGTATGATTTCCATTCTTTCCGTCGTCGAAATATCATGGTGCATATACCGAACACGAATGCCTACTCCTGTGAGATATCCCGTTAGGTCCTCAGCCATTTTTTTTGTCAGCGTTGTGACAAGCACACGTTCGTTTCTATCTGCTCGAATATTGATTTCCCCGATGAGATCATCAATTTGTCCTTCTACAGGCCTGACTGATACTAGCGGGTCAAGCAATCCCGTCGGTCTGATGACCTGCTCGACTACTTGCGATGAACGGGATCGTTCATATTCACTTGGTGTAGCAGAAACGTAAACGACTTGGTTTAGCCTTTTATTGAACTCATCGAAGTTTAACGGTCTGTTGTCAAATGCTGATGGCAGACGAAAGCCATACTCGACCAGGTTTTCCTTGCGCGATCTGTCTCCCGCGTACATAGCGCGGACTTGCGGCAGCGTGACATGGCACTCATCTACGAATAAAAGGTAGTCGTCAGGGAAGTAATCGAGCAGGGTCATCGGAGCGCTGCCCGGCTCTCGCCCCGTAATGACACGGGAGTAGTTTTCGATTCCGTTGCAGTAGCCGAGTTCCGTGAGCATCTCGATATCATACATTGTCCTTTGATGTATGCGCTGAGCTTCAACGAGCTTATTGTTCGCTTCAAAATATTCGATTCGCTCTTTCATTTCGGTTTTGATATCGGCTATTGCTTTCTTGATTTTTTCATCGGTTGTGACATAATGGGATGCGGGGTAGATAGCTACGTGCGAGAGCGTTCTTGATGGTATTCCCGTAATGACGTTTATCTCGCTGATGCGTTCGATTTCATCTCCGAAAAATTCAATGCGAATCGCGCTGTCTCGTGAATACACAGGGTAGATTTCTACTGTGTCGCCTCTTGCGCGAAATGCGTTGCGTTCAAAGGCGACATCGTTGCGGACATATCTAATTGATACGAGCTTTTTGAGCAGTATGTCGCGGCTCATCGTGTTTCCTTGCCTGATCGAGACAACCATGCTTGAATAGTCTATGGGGTCTCCAAGACCGTATATACAGCTCACTGATGATACTACGATCACGTCTCTGCGTTCATACAATGATGATGTTGCGGAGTGGCGTAGGCGCTCGATTTCGTCGTTTATTGAGCTGTCTTTTTCAATGTATGTGTCTGTGTGGGGGATGTAGGCTTCCGGCTGGTAATAGTCATAATATGATACGAAGAATTCCACTGCGTTTTCGGGGAAGAATTCTTTGAACTCGCTGCATAGTTGCGCTGCGAGGGCTTTGTTATGCGCTAGAACAAGCGTCGGTCGTTTCACTCGTTCGATTACTTTTGCCATTGTGTATGTTTTGCCGGAGCCTGTCACTCCAAGCAGGGTTTGTTCTTCGAATCCAAGCTCGATTCCGTTTGCGAGCGATTCGATTGCTTCAGGTTGTCCTCCTGCCGGAGAAAACTCGCTAACAACTTTAAAGTCCACCATCTTTTCCTCTTTTCTTTTTTCCATTATATTATGCTATTGGATTTTTCACAACAGGAAATGTTGTCTATTCAGATTATTATCTCTAATGCTAATAACCGTTTCTTGTAGGGTTGGGGCTCTGCTCCAACCGTGTATTGCGGGTTATACTAAATATAAAGGCAGGAGCAAAGCCCCTGCCTTTATATTTGTTGTCGGACGAAAATAAACGTATTTATCGTAGGTCTTAAACAAGACTATTGCTATAGCGATATTTATACTATATAATGACGTTCAGAAAGTAATTCGGAAAGGTGGTATACTCTAAATGGAAAAACGCATACTGATAGACCTCAATGACAAGGCAAACTGGCTATATGAATCGACATCGCCCCCGAGCCCCGGCGGTCACATTATGGAAGAAAATCGCGTTGTTATGATGCCCGAAGGAGAGCATAGGCTCTTTGCATTCACAGATGCTGTGATGCACTATGTGCCTGATATGTCAGGAGGCGAACACGTCCATCACGATGGGTATGAAACATTCTTTGTCGATAGCGGACACATGAACTTCTACAGCCTCGGTCAGTACTGCGAACTGCGCAAGGGAGACTTTGTCCACATCCAGCCGCATGTCACACACGGAATGCTTTTCCACGAAGACACACGATATAGGGGGATATTCCAGGACTGGGCGATCATAGACAACTTTGCGGAATTATTCGCTCTTCGCGCAATTGACCCTGATGCCAGCCAAAAAATGGCGGAGCAAGGTGTCAGTCTGGGCGGCGGGATGGATATGCATTTTCTCGAGAAGATGAACTATGAGAAGGTTTCACCGGAGCAGATCAACGCGGTGCGTAATCCGTCAAGGCCTATGAAACAGTTCAACTTCGATGGTGTCACGCTCAAGATGATGGTTGGGCGCTGGGAATGCGGTGGTGTAAGAGAGATTTGGCGCGTTGAGATGGATAAAGGGTTCCATGCCGAGTGGGATGATTATCCCGCAATCGACGACTTGTTCTATGTTACTGATGGTACTGTGAAGTTTAAGGTTTATGATAAGGAGTACACTGCTTATACCGATTGTTTGGTCAAGATTCCTAAGCTTGCTCCGAGGAGCATCATTGCTGAGAGCGATGCGGCGATGTATGATATCGGTGGGTTGGCTCAGTGGTATGCTTTCATGCGGGATTATACTGCTATGCTGGAGAATGCTCCCGATAGGGCTAAAGATCCTGATGTTATAAAGGCTCTCAAGAAAAGGACAAACTTCTATGTGAAGTCATATGGGGTGAATTGAGCGTATTTATCGCAGGTCCTAAGCAGACACAGACCGAATATAATGGAAAGTCATTTTAATGAGTAAAAAACGGAAACCTCCTGTAAAACCTGAGACGCCTCTTCGTGTTCGCGTGGTTGAGTGGATTGCATATGCGTACATTGTCGTGTTTTCTTTGTGGCAGGGAGCATATTTCCCATTACAATTCATGCTGATGCTGGCGATGTTATTGGCTATCGTCGCCTTCCGGGACAAAACTCTTCTTGTGACAAAGGAAGCGTTGATGCTCCTGATAATCTCAGCGCTATATTTCATCAGTTTTGCGATATATGCAGAGAATAAATATGCAGGGCTAGTTGAATGCTTGCGTACATTGATTTTCCCATTGACGCTGATGGTATTTCATAATTTCGATTCTGTGAAAATCGAAAAAGCGATTTTTGCGGCATTGATGAGCATCGCCGTTCTGGGCATTCTGGCGTATGCATCGATTATCAACATACCGGGTGGAGTGATTGAACACAACAATAGGATGCAATCGGTGATTCAATATGCTAATACAACTGCGCTATTGATGCTGATTGGCGCTTTGTACTCGACCGACAAGTTCATTGCTTCGCGTAAGGCTGTTCATGTTGTCAGTGGCATCGTATTTATCGTGTCGCTTATACTAACCGGCTCACGGACGACTTTTGTGGTGGCAATGGCTGTCTGCTTCATTTATGCTTTCACGTTGGTGGGACGCAGAGGGAGAATTATCGCTGCGGGTACGCTGGCGGCTGCTTTCATGATTGTCTTTTTTCTCGGTATATTCACCAACATACGCCTGTTCCAAATAACGCTATATGAACCGACACTGGTGGAACGCCGGATAACATTTAGCGATGCTCTGAGTATGCTGCGTGGAAAGTGGTTTCTCGGAATCGGCGCGGGGAACTGGCAGGAATGGCAGTTTAGGTTTCAATCAGCGCCATACAATGCGAAATATATTCACAACCATTATCTGCAAGTATTCCTCGATGCCGGTGTGCTGGCTCCACTTTTATTCTGTGCAGTGATATTTCCGGCGATATTCAAGGGGATTCGCCAAAAATCGATTCATGCGTTTATTCTCATCGCGGTTGTGTTGCACATTGTATTGGATTTTGACCTTGTTTTCGGAGCAGTCGCGATGATAACGATGTATTCGCTCAGTAAGCTGACATCGGATGGAAGAGCTATAAGTTTTGATAAATTTCGCTATGCAATGATTGCACCGCTGCTGGTGGTTGTGGTATTATGGGGTTCAGAAGTATTTTTTGCCGCAGCAGACTCTAACTTAGAAAATGGAAAAATCGAAAATGCTATGAGCGGATACAGCGCAGCGCACGTGCTTAACCCGCTCAACAACGGACTTTACTATCAAATGGCGCAATCGACTCGCGACATTGAGCTGACCGAGGAATACATACGCATAGCAATCGATAAGAACCCTCGCGATTCGCGGTCGATATCCATACTGGCGCTCATTGAATCAAGAAATGGCAATTATGAGGAAGCTCTCAGCCTTTGCAGAAAACTCATGGAAAACCGCAAGTATTCGGAGGAACACCAAGAATTCTATCTCGATATGGCAGAAGATGCTGTTTTTGTTGGTGCAATCAGCATAAAGGATTATGAGGATATACTGGGTGAGGTTACAACGATAGTTGAAAACGCTAACCCATTATATAAGCAGTACATCGAAAACAGATGAGATGTTACTAGTCACCCTCATATGTCATCCTGAGCGAAGCGAAGGATCTTATTACGCGATACTACCGATAAGTAAGATTCTTCGGTCACAAGCTCCCTCAGAATGACAAAACGGGACTCTCGTGACCTGTAACGATGAGAGGAGTGGAAACATAAGGATTTTAGCGCGAGCCAGCAATGTTGACAGATTATGTCGCAATATTCGGTCCGATGAGAATTTTGAAACTAGAAAATAGAAGGAGTTAGAAAGAGTGAAGGGTTTATACAAGAAAAGGATCAAAACGATTGTAATGGTGCTTGTGATAGCTATGCTATGCACAAATGGCTTGACGGTGCTTGCGCTCGACGATTTCACGGCTGAACGTAACCTTGTGAGTCCCAGGAAGGTATTCGACGATGTTTATATAAGTCCGAGTATTCTTGAATCGGCAATACAGTTTAAGGACACTTGGGTTTCATATTCTCATTTTGGCAGCCGTGCAGCGGGAATTGCACATAGCCCGGTTTTGTTTGCGGCGAATGACGATGATCTCGCGTCATGGCAACTTGTACATGACGGTGGGAACGTATTCTATTTTTCTGAAAACTATATTTTCACCATTGTATACGGCTGGTCGAGTGGTTTAGATTACAGTACTGTCCATTATAGCGAAGATGGATTTACCTGGTATGAAGCACTATTGCCGTCAGACTATAATATTGAGAGTTTTCGAGCAACAGAAGGGAGAGTCAATAACAGTTTAGATTATTTAATGTTCGTCGCATATGATGACGAATATACTCCTACAATCCTCATCACGGAGGACTTTATTGATTGGATAGTAATCGAAGACTACCCTGAAATCCAAGATGATCATTACTTATATGCAACAAATCTTTTCCAAGGAGACAGCGACGATTGGTATATTTACAGTCATTTCTGGAATCCAAACCGAGAAACCGCTGAGGATGCATATGGTATAACACATTTCTATAAATCAGAAGGTCTACCCGCATCATCAAGTGACTGGGAGATGATCGGTGAGTATGAAGGAATCGCAACTATTGCGTATACATCGAATGGCGATGGAGTTTTTGTTGATACCTATGTGTATCCGGACTCACCTGAGGATGCATATGGTTATGGATCGGCGTTTTCGACGATAGGCGGCGATTGGAGTAATTTTGTGCCTTTGTCACAAGGTAGTTTAACTCCAGACCTTGACCTTCATGAGCTCGTATATCGCGATAACTACCTCTCACAGTACACGATTGAATATGGATATGGTGATAATGCACGGTTCTACCGAGGTGTGTCGATATCGACTGATGGTGGAGCGACATTCTTTGTCCCGACGATCTACTGGGAAGATGAGCAGATTTATCCAATCGGACCGACGGACGGAGCTGACGATTGGGCAGTCGAAGAGCTTGGTTATGCGTTCTTAAACGGCTTAAACCTCGATATGATGATCGGAAGATGGACCGCGGCGACTAACCGACTGCTCGCAGCTGAAATTATTGTAAACCTGATTGAGAGCATAACCGAAAAAACAATCGAGGAAGTTGCTGCAGAGCGTGGGTTTGACATGAATGTCAGTTTCTCAGATACATATTCCACTGCAACGAGATTCCTCAAAGCATCAGGCATCAGCACGGGCGTCGATGGTGTCAACTATGATCCGACAGGAACGTTCACTCGCATACAAATGGTCACTATGCTTGGGCGTATGGCTGCTTATGTGTTTGATGTTGACCTCTCTGCATATCCTTTGGGTTCGGCTACATTCACAGATTTACCCGATTGGTCGGGAACCGACGAAGCGGTTGGCTGGGCAGTAGCTGCTAACGTGACAAATGGCATAGGCGGCGGATTGTTTGACTCAGATTCAGAGTTGCAAAACCAGCACACGGGCGTGTTCGCATATAGAACGTTTATGTTCTTTAGAGTATAATCGAAATGGGGCACCTAATGCGAATAGGTATCGATATTGGCAGCACAACAGTCAAGACTGTTGTGCTGTCAGACACAGGCGAAACGTTGTTTCACTCATATGAACGCCATTTTTCAAAAGTGCGTGAAAAAGCAGCAGAGCAACTGCGAAACGCATCTGCATTATTACAGGGAGAGCGAGCTTCGCTTGCTATTACGGGTTCGGCAGGGCTTGGCGTTGCAAAGTCTTCAGGCTTGCCTTTTATCCAGGAAGTTTATGCAACTGCCGCAATTGTCCGCGAACGCATTCCTGACACCGATGCTGTCATTGAGCTTGGCGGAGAAGATGCGAAGATCATTTTCTTTGGAGCTAATCTTGAAGAACGCATGAATGGTACTTGCGCAGGAGGGACCGGAGCATTCATTGACCAAATGGCTACGCTCCTGAATGTCACAGTCGGAGAACTGGACGAGTTGGCGCTCAGATGCGAAAAGATATACCCCATTGCGTCGCGATGCGGCGTTTTTGCCAAGACAGATATCCAACCAATTCTCAACCAGGGAGGGAAACGGGAGGATATCGCCGCTTCGATTTTTCAGGCAGTTGTTGACCAGACAGTCGGAGGTTTAACGCAAGGGCGTGAGCTTGCGGGAAAGCTTGTTTTTCTCGGAGGGCCTCTGACTTTTTTTATTGGACTGCGCAAGAGATTTGTTGAAACGCTCGATTTGGATGAGGAACATGCGATATTTCCAAAAGATGCTGAGTGCTTCGCAGCTCTTGGCGCAGCTATTTGCGCTGATACGGCGAAGACATATTTATTTAGTGATATATTACAAATGCTTGATGATGCGGCTGATGATGTTGGCGGAGATAATGTGATTAAACCGTTATTCATGTCAAACGATGAGTACATCGAGTTTTGCAAACGCCATGTAAACGCAGCACCATCACTTATCGAGCCTGATGCCTATGAGGGTGGGGCATATCTTGGCATAGATGCGGGCAGCACCACAACAAAACTGGTGCTTATTACGCCTGATGGTAGTATACTTTATAGTCACTACAGCAATAATAAAGGGAATCCTGTTGCTATTGTCCTTGAGCATTTGAAGATTATCTATGAGCGTTTTGGCGATAGCGTAACGATACTTGGTTCTGCGGTCACGGGATATGGCGAAGACTTGATTAGAAACGCTTTTGATCTTGACATTGGCATAGTTGAAACGATGGCGCATTTACGCGCTGCAAAGCATTTTAACCCAAAAGTTGACTTTATTATTGATATCGGCGGTCAGGACGTGAAATGCTTCAAGATTCGTGGCGGAGCAATTGACAGCATTATGCTCAACGAAGCTTGCTCGTCCGGTTGCGGCAGTTTCATTGAGACTTTTGCGGTCGCACTAGGTTATAGTGTGGCGGATTTTGCGAAACTCGGATTATTTGCTGCTGCTCCTGCTGATCTGGGTTCTCGATGTACGGTTTTTATGAACTCGAGCGTAAAGCAAGCACAGAAAGATGGAGCGCCAATAGAGGCAATTTCAGCAGGGTTGTCGATATCTGTCGTGAAAAATGCGCTTTATAAAGTCATTAGAGCTTCAAGCGCCGACGAGCTTGGAAAAAACATCGTGGTGCAGGGCGGCACTTTCTTAAACGATGCTATTTTACGCGCTTTTGAGCGTGAACTCGATACAACCGTTACTCGCCCTGCGATTGCGGAGTTGATGGGGGCATATGGGGCTGCATTGACAGCTTTTGACGGAGCAAATGTTTCAATTTCCTCATGTTTAAGTAAAGAGGAACTTGATGATTTTTCTCATGAATCAAGACCAACAACTTGCAACGGTTGTACAAACAGATGCAGTATGACGATAAATACATTTAGCGGCGGCAGACGTTATATATCAGGCAATCGTTGTTCAAAGCCTCTTGGCAATGCAACGCAGACAGAGCCGAATCTGATGAAGTGGAAGTATGACTTGCTCCGCTCGATGCATGGCAATGGCTCCGGTGATGGCAGTCGAGGTCGAGTTGGGATTCCTTTTGGTTTAAATATGTATGAAAACCTGCCGTTTTGGTTTGAGTTTTTCACGAAACTCAATTTTGAGGTTGTTTTATCGGTCGAGTCGACAAGGCAGCTTTATATATCGGGGCAGCGTTCGATTCCGTCTGATACTGTTTGCTATCCTGCGAAACTGATGCATGGTCATATCGAGTCTTTGCTGGATATGGGGCTTGATGTGGTTTTTTTGCCTTGTATGCCATATAATTTTAATGAGGGTATTAGCGATAACAACTATAACTGCCCTGTCGTCGCTTATTATCCTGAGTTGTTAGCGGCAAATATACCGAGGTTAAAGTCTGTTCGGTTTTTGATTCCATATTTTGGGTTGCATAATAAGAGAGGTTTTTTAGTCAAGTCGGCAGAGTTTTTCCATAATGAGTTTGGTATTGCTCATAAGGAGACGAAAGAGGCTGCTGTTGCCGCATATGCTGCGTATGAACGGTTTATTTCCGCGATTGAGGCGGAGGCTGATAAGTATATGGCTTTTGCTCGTGACAATGATAAGCAGATTCTCGTTGTCGCCGGTAGGCCTTATCATGCTGATCCTGAGGTCAATCATGGTATTGATGAGCTCATTTCGTCGCTCGGTTTGACGCTTATCACTGAGGATGCGGTGGCGCGTAGAGTCGGTAGGCAGTCTCGCCGTGTTTTGAATCAATGGACTTATCAGGCTAGAATGTATAATGCTGCGCGTTTTGTGCT
>Ga0099364_10002990_pt1 | contig 26661 bp, 24 predicted proteins | sample TergutTh196P3_FD_73070 | JGI IMG/M metagenome (GOLD analysis project Ga0099364, IMG submission 73070) | Microcerotermes parvus P3 segment gut microbial communities from Pointe-Noire, Republic of the Congo - Th196 P3 | ecosystem: Host-associated > Arthropoda: Insects > Digestive system > Gut ...
TCTTGATTCACAACGTGGAAGTATCAGTGTAGCCCAAAAGCCTTCAACCGTCAAGAGAGTCGTTTTCAATAGGGAACTATCCCTTTAATTCCACTTGTATATTTTTCCTATGAACGGAGTATCCGCACCTCCGAATGGGCGGGAATGACCCATTTTTTGTAATCGAGTATTTCGGCGGGGCAGAGTCAAGGGCAAAATGTCGAAACCTTACGATTCCACTCTTTTGACCCCGCCGGGATTTGGTAGTGTTTTAGAATTATTGCATTTGTTTTGCATTGTATTTATGAAATCGTTACTCTTTTCGAGACCAAAACGCTTTCCCTTTTCATCAAATGGTTTCCCTCCCTTTGCCTTGCCCTTTTTGCGGGAGCAATGATGTCGGTAAAAACGGCACCGCCAACGGCAAACAACGATATATTTGTCGCCATGCCCAATGCTCACACAAAACATTTTATGCCGATTACACCTACAACGGTTGCAAACCTGATGTCAAAAAAAACATCATCAAGATGTGCATCAATGGCAATGGCATTCGAGCCACATCACGATGTCTCGGTGTCAGTTGCGTCACCGTCCTCTCCGAATTGAAAAAAAAGAAGCCTCGTTAAGTTCAGTCAATACCGAATACATCGATCAACACACGAAAGGTCGTTCGCCCTTGAAAATCAGGGTTGAAATGGATGAGATGTGGAGCTTTTATCATGACAAAGGCAAGCAGCTCTGGCTCTGGTGGGCGATCGATCACGACACGGGAGTGGTGATTGGCTATTGGTTTTGTACAAGAGAGCATGACAACTTGGACAAGTTAATGGAGTTGTTATCACCGTTGTCGATTGGTCGAGTGTATGCTGATGGCAATGCTGCTTATGCGGAAAAGTTTTCTGCGAAGGTTTTGGTTGTATCGAAGACGAACTTACAGAAGATTGAGCGGAAACATTTATCGTTACGGACTTGGTGTAGCCGATTAGTGAGGAAGGGAATACGTTTTTCGAAGACGGCCCGAATGCATAAGATTACTGTGGGATTGGCAATCAACATATGGCGTTTCGGCTATCATTGGCTACTGCAATGAATTTAGGACACTACCAACGAACGTAAATCCTCCGACGCCAATACGCCCCTGACGCCAATACGTTTACCGTTTCGAGAACTGCGTGCCCTTTCTTGCTTTACGGAGGCCGTATTTCTTGCGTTCGACTTCCCTTGCATCCCGAGTCAGGAGTTGGTGTTCCCGAAGGGCAGGTTCCGTTTCAGGGTCGAACTTTTTGATCGCTCTTGCGATGCCGAGTTTGCATGCATCGGCTTGGCCTGTTGTTCCTCCGCCCTCGACTTGGATCAGGACGTCAATTTGTCCCTCTTTTCCAGTAAGAATCAGCGGGGCCATCACGGTGTTCCTCAACTGGGTGGTTTTGAAAAAATCGTCGAGTTCCCTGGCGTTGATACTGATTTTTCCACTACCAGGCCGGATTCGGACTCGTGCGACGGACGCTTTGCGCCGCCCCGTTCCGAGGTGATCATTCTTACCGTTTCCTTCGATGATATAATTGCCGAATTTTACCATAGATTTCGTTCGTTTTTGACGGATGTTTCGTCTATTTCGTTTTTAATTCGAGTGTTTGCGGTTGTTGGGCTTGATGGGCGTGTTGCTGTCCGCTTTTATAAACTTTAAGTTTCGCCAGCATTTTTGTGGCGAGTTTATTTTTCGGGAGCATTCTTCTGACGGCTTCGGTGAATACACGTTCGGGATACTGTTCAAAACGTTCTCTGGCAGTTTCACTTCGCAGTCCGCCGTATCCGGTATACCAGTTATAGCGTTTTTTGTCGAGTTTTTTGCCGGAAAAAACGATTTTATCGACATTTGTTACGATAACATATTCCCCCGTATCGACGTGCGGCGTGTACGTCGGCCGATGTTTCCCCATCAGGATCATGGCGATTTCGCTTGCTAATCGTCCAACGATTTTATCTGTTGCGTCAACCAGATGCCAACGTTGCGACACTTCGCCCGGCTTCGCCATGTAAGTTTTTTGAGTTTTCATCAATCGACCTTCTCTATTCAATTCCTGGGGTACACTGTACTCCAGGGCTACATCGTACTCCTGGACTGCATTGTACCGTAATTTAGAAGTTTGGCAATAGGTATCTGTTTTAGGGCGTGTTTACACTACCCTTGACTCGTTTTTTGGAAAACATTATTGTACGTCATGAACAATCCCGACGCACAATACGAACGTATCAAGCACTTGTTTCCGAAGCAACGCGGCAATGTCGTCATCGATCATCGCACCTTTTGGCGAGCCTTGCACTACATCGGCAAAAACGGGTGTCCATGGCGAGCACTGCCCAAAGAATTCGGAAAATGGTCCGCCATCTATCGGCGATTCCGATATTGGATTGCCATCGGAATCTTCGACCGCATCGAAAAAGAACTCAAGACGCAAGTCATTGATAAAAAAGGAGTTAAAGTCCTTGCATTGGACAGCACTTACATCAAAGTTCATCCTGACGGCACGGGTGCGCCGAAAAAAAGGGCCGCAATCTATCGGTAAAAGTAGAGGCGGCTTAACGACGAAAATACACTCGATTGTCGCGGATGTTTCCCTGCCGATTGTTCGTCAATTGTCATCGGGATCGGCAGCGGATGATCCTGAAGGACAGAAGTTGATGCGGAAGGTTCCGAAGGAGATTCGCAAGGGCAAACCGTTGTTGATGGACAAGGCGTATGAAGGAGATGAGTGTCGGGCACAGGCGAAAAAGTGTGGAATGCGTCCGGTAGTTCCGCCGAAGAGCAATCGTATTAAGCCTTGGCGGTACGACAAAAAGTTGTATAAGCAGCGTTATATCGTAGAATGTAACTTCCGTAATATCAAACAGTTCCGGCGAGTATTCACACGATATGACAAATTGGACGAAACGTACAATGCCTTCATCGCCATTGCAAACATCGCCATCACACTGAGAAATTAGTGTAAACACGCCCTAGTTGTTCCCTATTTTTCCCCTATTTGTTTGCTTTAGGTATTGTTCAATTTGTCATAGTTTTTGCCGCCTGCTCGGCTTTCCTTCCATTCCCGGCATCCAGGCGTAAGGGCGGTTGTTTATTTTGTTCTTATCGGTTAATATAGGCGTATGCAACAAATTAGCGAATGGATGAGCGGTCAGGTTTTTCGATACGTTCACGGAAACAATCTCGTCTACAATACCTGCTGGGAAGACCCGAGAATCGATAAACAAGTTCTCGAACTTTCGCCCGACGATAACTTGCTCGTCATCACTTCGGCAGGCTGCAATGCTCTTTCCTACGTTTTGACCGGTTTGAACCATGTCTATGCCGTCGATATGAATCCCCGGCAAAATGCCCTGCTGGAACTCAAAATGTCCGCTATCCGCCACCTGGATTATGCAACTTTTTTCCAAATGTTTGGCAACGGGCGACTAACCGGCGTGAAAAGCATTTACCATGCAAAACTCCGAAGCACTTTATCGCATTGGTCGCAAAAATACTGGGATAGACGAATTAAAAGATATTTCGACGGGCGACGACGCAGTTTTTATTTTTGCGGAACAACCGGTGCATTTGCCCGACTGATGAACAGCATCATCGATAAAACAAAAATGCGAGCCGACGTTCACGACATACTCAATGCCCAATCAATGGAAGAACAACGCGAGATTTGGCATCGGCTACGCGACAAACTTTGGAGCCCCAAAGTGAAGTTCATTATGAATCGGGATACCACGCTTTCCCTTCTTGGCGTTCCTCTATCTCAACGTAAACAAATCGAAACGCAATACGAAGGCGGTGTGGTGAAATTTGTGCAGGATTGTCTCGATTCCGTTTTCGGCACATTGCCGACGAAGGATAATTATTTTTGGCGTCTTTATGCCACGGGAAATTACACGCCGACATGTTGCCCCGAATACTTGGAGCCTGAAAATTTTGCGTCCCTCAAAGGGGGACTGGTTGACCGGATTTCCGTACATACCGACACCGTCGAAGGTTTTTTGCGTTCTAATGATGTTAAGATTTCCCGGTTTGTGCTTTTAGATCACATGGATTGGCTTTCTTATCATCTATACAATGCCCTCGTTGCCGAATGGGATGCGATATTACACCGTTCTACGGACAAGCCCCGGCTTATCTGGCGAAGCGGCGGATTGCGGACGGAATACATCGATACAGTCCCGGTGAGATATCAAGGTAAAGAAAGGAATTTGGGAGATCTTTTGACATACCATACAGAAAAAGCGGCTGAACTCCATAAACTCGACCGCGTCCATACCTACGGCAGTTTCTACGTTGCGGACTTGAACAAAGATGCGTAAACTAAAGACGGGACGATCTATGATGTTCTATGTCAAATGAACAATGTTCTGTACCCGCCTACCCCCTGAACCGGCGGACGGCAAGGGTTACATTTTGACCGCCGAAACCGAAACTGTTCGATAATGCCACATCACACTTCGCCCGACGAGACACATTCGGTACATAATCCAAATCACACTCAACATCCAATACTGAATAGTTAATCGTCGGCGGTATCATACCGTCACGTATCGCTAATATGCAATATATCAACTCACTCGCACCCGCCGCCGCGATGAGATGCCCCGTCATACTCTTTGTACTCGATACCGGTATCTTATACGCCCGATCCCCAAATACTCCCTTGATTGCAAGCGTTTCTATCCGATCATTCACACTCGTACTCGTCCCGTGAGCATTGATGTAATCAACATCTTCGATCGATAATCCTGCATCAGCCATCGCCCGTTTGATACAGCCAATCGCACCACGACCTTCAGGATGAATGTCTGTGATGCGAAACGCATCCGACGTCGCTCCATACCCCGCAAGTTCTGCATAAATTCGTGCTCCCCGGCTTTGAGCATGATCAAGCGATTCCAATACGATCATCGCCGCCCCTTCGCCGAGGACAAACCCGTCACGCTCTTTATCAAAAGGTTTCGATGCCCCTTGCGGATTCGCATTATTCGTACTCAAGGCTGTCAGTAGATTAAATCCGGTCACGCCGAAGGGATGGATCATCGAATGGGCACCGCCCGCAATCATGATGTCGGCTTCGTTTCGTCTAATGAGTTGAGCGGCTTCGCCGACGGCCTGTGCACTAGCGGCACACGCCGTTAAACAGTTCACATTCGGCCCGAAGGCTTCGAACATCGCCGCAAGATGGGCGGCCGGCATGTTCGGTTCTTGTTCCAGTTCTTTGGCCGGGTCAAGAATTTCCAGTCCCCGGGCGATAAACTTCCCCATATCGAATTCGCCGTCGGCTTTCCCCCCGAGTGCGGCAAGAACCATTTCGGTAAAGTGTCCAAAATCTTGTTTTCCCTCACCAGCACCGGTATAAACGCCGATACGGTCGGAATCGTACGGGAATAGTTTTGTTTTGGTCGTGCTGTCCCAGAGGCCGGCATCGACCATGGCTTTGTATCCGGCACCGAGTGCGAATCGCGTATGTCGGTCTTGGAGTGCCCAGTCGTTGGGGTTTTCTCCGATGTCGTCCATAGAGAAATCTTTGACTTCGGCAGCGATTTTCGTAGGGAAACTTTGGGCGTCGAACAGGGTAGTGTACCCGACGCCGGATTGGCCGTTTAGTATTTTTTGCCAAACATTTTCGACGTCGTGTCCTAGCGGAGTAACTAGCCCGATTCCAGTAATGACAATTCGGCGGTTCATAGTTAGGATGTTAAGTGTTTTAGTTATTTAAGGCATTGTTCTTCTTGTATAGGCATTGGTTAGCCATTGGGCTGGTTAGGCCGAGCCCTGCTCGGCGCATTATCCATCAAGCAGGGCGTGTTGCTGGGCAACACGGCTAACGGAAACGACGATGGCCGGGCATGCTAACCAGCATCCGCCGATGCGGGAATGGCGGTGTAAAACATTCCACGCAGAAACAGCGTTAAGTCTCCGCAATCGTTGTTTCCGCAATCATCGTTGTCTCCGCAATCATTACAGAGCAATTGCGTCGAGTGGGCAGACATCAACGCATGCGCCGCATTCTGCGCATGAGTCATCGACGACAGCCTTTTCGTCTTTGAGAGCAATTGCGTCGAGTGGGCAAGCGGCCACACATTCGCCGCAACCTGTACATTTATCTAATTCAACTTTTACTGCCATAATAATCTTATCGTTTTGGAGTGTAGGATGTTGTTAAGTAACCGGGCTCAACCGGCCAGCAACCCCTATTCTGACATAAATACCGGTTTTGTCAAGGTTGTGTTTTGTGTTATTGCAGTTGGGGGTGCCCGTGTGTCACAATCCCACACTCTCACACCGGGGCAATTCGCCCTCTTGTCAGGAAACTCTGCGTCGGTTATAATCGCTTCGCAGGACTTTGTGCCTTGATGGCAAAAAACAACCAGCACGACAACAACCAGCACGACGTTGGCAAGTAAAACCGGCTTTGCACGATTGCTTGCCATCCAACAAAAAAACGACCAGACTATGTTCAAAGGTAATGCTATTCTCGGGCAAAGCGGCGGACCCACCTCGGTTATCAACGCCAGCCTTTGCGGTATCATCCAAGAAGCCCTTAAACAACGCGGCCATATAGAAAACGTACTCGGTATGCAGTTCGGGATCGAAGGCTTTATGGAAAACAAAGTCATCAACCTCGGTACCGAAAAGCCGGAAACCATCGAACGGCTTAAAACAACCCCATCAAGTGCCCTCGGCAGTTGTCGGCATAAACTCAAAGATGATGAGATGCCGCGGGTTCTCGAACAACTCAAAAAATATAATGTCCGCTACTATTTCCTGATCGGCGGAAACGATACCATGGATACCATCCATCGGGTCGAAAAGTATTGTCGGGAACAAGGATATGAACTTCGCGGCGTCGGCGTACCTAAAACAGTTGACAACGACCTTTTCGCAACCGATCATACTCCCGGCTTTGGCTCGGCCGGACGCTTTGTCGCCATGTCTATCAAACAGGCCGGAATGCTCGCAAGGGATATGAAAAGGGTCGACCAATTCGTCGTTTTTCAAACGGTCGGACGTTCCGCCGGCTGGCTCCCCGCCGCGGCAGCCTGTGCAAAACAAAATCCAGACGATGCACCGCATATTATCCTCCTGCCTGAACGCCCCTTTGTCCGCGAACAATTCCTTGCCGAAGCGAAAAAAACGTTCGATCGGTTCGGCTGGGTGAGCGTTGTTTGCGGTGAAGGTGTTTGCTATGCCGACGGCACGCCGATTAGTGCTTCGCAGACACGTGATAAGTTTGCCAATGTCGAATTCGGAGCCATGGGCGGGACCAGTGCCGCCGTGATTTTGCATAAGATGCTGTCCGACGAATTTGGTTGGCGCGGCGAGTTTCAGATTTGCGAGTCCTTGCAGATGTGTGCAGCCGACCGGGCAGTACAGCATGACATCGACGAAGCGTGGGCATGCGGTCAGCAGGCGGTCAAACTGGCCATTTCGGGAACGAGCGGCGTTATGGTAACTATCGTTCGCGAGTCGAATTCTCCCTACAAATACACGCTGGGCAACGCTCCGCTTTCCGAAGTTGCCAACGGCGAAAAGCCGATGCCCGACGAATTTATCTGCGGCGACCGGCTGTTTGTTACCGAGGCATGTCTCGACTATTTGAGGCCGCTCATCGGCGACCTGCCCGGCTATGTTCGTTTCGATGCCAACCCGTACACACCGTAACCAGGCTGTAATCCAAGCCGTAACCGTAACAAAGCCTACCGAAACGAAGGAGAAACTATGAGTGTAATTTTTGACTATCGAACGGATCAAGGGGTCGTTTCATCGGGCGATCCGGCGAAAATTTGGCCAGAGTGGCAAGGGGAGGGCGAAAAATGGCTGTTTATCGCTCCGCACGACGATGACATTGTCATCGGAGCCGGCCTAACCTTTTTGGCGGGAGTACAATTAGGTGTCGATATTCACGCTGCGGTAATTACTAACGGCCGAATGGGGTATTGTTTGCCGGAAATGAAGGACAGCATTGTCGAGGTGCGGCGCAATGAAACCCGGGAATCGTTCCGAAGTCTTGGATTGCCTGACGATCATTTGTACCAATTTGACTACACCGACGGTGATTTACCGCATAATTCCGGCCGTTGGTTGACGGATGACCCGAATGATACGCGTGTCATCGCCGGGGCTGTCGGTTTGCAAAACACGATGGTTTGGTTGCTTCGTCAAGTTCAGCCGACTCGGGTTTTCATTCCGAATCGGCTTGACCTTCATCCCGACCACAGCACGGTGAATACTGAACTTGTCATAAGCATTTTTCATGCTCAGGGTGCGATATGGCCGGAACTTGGTCAGCCGATACCGGTATTGCCGAAGTTATACGAGTATGCGACGTATAATGACTTTATCTCGTCGCCGGCATATCGGGTTCGCGTGTCGGACGATTTGGTTGACCAGCGTCTAGCCGGTATTGCTCTATACAAAAGTCAGTTACAGATTGAGATGATAGTCAACGAGGTTCGCAAGGCTGGGGGGGCCGAATACTTGCATGAGATGACGTTCAAAATTTTCAGTGCAACGAAGTATCAGTCTCTATTTGACGGAGCGTAAGGGGAGTACGGTATAGGCCGGTTGGGAGCCGTTATTTTGCCGTTTTATATGTATGCACGGCGGTTACAATTTTTTTGGTCTATTTTATAGATGATGCTTCATGGATAGTGCCAAAATCCGCTCTTTTTTACGGCTTGCGTTTTGCCCGTTTTCACAGAAAGCGGCTGTCACAGAAAGCGGCTGTTTTGACAAAACAGACAAAGTTTTGCGGCGTAAAAACTTAACCATCTATAAAACTTAACCATCTATAAAGTAGGTCAACACTCTCTCCTGATTCTCTCCTGATTAAACATGAATCTACTCCGGCGGATTAGTTCCGCCGTCGGCCATGTAGCCCTGTACCCCTGTGGCCCTGTACACGGGAAAAAAACTGACTTGACAAACAGCATGCCCCATGGTACACTTCCCAGCGTCGACATGTCGGGCCGATAATATACTGTACATCATTCGAATGGGGTTTCGGTACCAAAATACACATAACCCCCCTTTGGAACAGCACAATAACAAACATGAAACTTTTTCCGCGAATAATCGGAATCGGGGTCGTAGGGTTGCTTGTTGCAGCCGCAATCACGTTGATCGGTATGTACACCGGGGCGAGGGTTCGCGCCATCCAGAGCAATGAATACCAGTATCGGGCATTCCTCGGCGAAATGACCAAGGCAAGACTCGCCCACCTCGTTTGGTTGCGGACGATTAGCGAAGCAATTATCTCAAAAAAACCGGAAGTAAGGGTTGGGACTGACGGAACTCTCTGCGAGTTCGGTATCTGGTACTATTCCGCATCTACAAAGGCGACACTGGAGACGAAGCCGAGAGAATTGCAAAATATGTTCTGGGCGGTCGAAGAAGATCACCTCAACATCCATCGCTTCGGCGGCGTTATCTCGGAAATGTGGGATTCCGACAATATGGAGCCTGCCTACGATTATTTCAACTCAACCATATCTCCCACGGCGACGAGACTGCTCCATGCCTTGTTAGAGATGGAAGAGTTTATCCAGAAAGAAATCGAAGACATTCATCGGAGAGGCGAATGGTGGCTGTCCAATCAAAATGTGCCGACCATTATCACCCTGATCGTCGGTATTCTCATCCTGATCCCATACGCTTGGATTACAGCCAAAGGAATCGTCAACCCCCTCCAAACCGGCGGACACATCCTCAAACTCATCGCCGACGAAGGCAATACGCAATCGGAAGTCCCTAAAAATTTGATCGACCGGCGGGATGAAATCGGCGATATTAGCCGCAATGTTGCGTTGGTTCTCAAGGATTACCGCGACTTGGATGTGATGACTGACCGATTGGGAGCAGGCGATTGGCAGATGACCGTTCGGGAAAAAGGACCCGAAGACACGCTAAACCGAGGCTTGGCAATGATGCTGGACCAAGTCAATACCGCCTTGCACAGCATCACGACGAACGTTTCCCAAGTGTCGCAGGGGGCCACCGAAGTTTCCAATGCTGCCCAAAGTTTATCTGACGGTTCGCAGCGTGCAGCCGCAAGTTTGGAAGAAATTACGGCTTCAATGAGTGAAATCAGCGGACAAACGAAAATGAATGCCGAAAGTGCCGGCCAAGCCCGAGACCTTGCCCAAGGTGCAAGCAAAGCCGCTACGGAAGGACAGAATGAGATGAAAAATATGGTCAATGCGATGGATACGATTACCAAAAATTCCTCGGAAATCCAACGAGTGATCAAAGTGATCGACGACATCGCCTTCCAAACGAACTTGCTGGCTCTCAATGCGGCTGTCGAAGCCGCCCGGGCAGGGGCGCACGGAAAGGGTTTTGCCGTCGTGGCCGAAGAGGTACGCAACTTGGCCTCAAGAAGTGCTAAAGCCGCCAGGGAGACTTCGGAGTTGATTGCCAATAGCGGTACTGAAATCGAACGCGGAGGCGAAATTGCCCATCGAACCGCCGAAGTACTCAACTCAATTGTCGAGCAAATCAAAAAAACGACAGACCTCGTTGCCGGTATTGCCGTGGCAAGCAATGAACAGGCCCAGGGAGTCGGCCAGGTAACAATCGGCCTGCAACAGATTGATGCGGTCACTCAGCAGAACACGGCGGCAGCCGAAGAGTCTGCCAGTGCTGCAAACGAAATGAGTTCAATGGCGAAAGTTTTACGCGACCTGGTTGCACAATTTAAGTTGCGGTAAGATTAAGTTGCAGTAAGATTAGTTTGCCATGATATGAAGATAAATACAGTGTAGGGGAAGTTTGGTTCAACTTTTATATGAGAGGAGAATAACCCATGTCAAAAAGTATTGCTGTCAAAATCCTGGTAACGGTTATTGTGTTAACGACCGTTCTGGCTTCTGTTTTGGTGCTGATTAGCACCCTCAACTTTTACAACTATGCCCAGGATGGTTTTACCCGGGAAGTTGGCTTGGATGCCAAAATCCTGGAATATGACATCGAAGTAAAACGCATATTAGCACTCGATCAGGCCGTGAGTCTATCGACCAATGCCGATATGCTGGCGGCGATCGCGGAGGGAAATCGCGAACAAATCCGTAACGTGGTTACAAACTTTGAGTCCGCCCGAAAATGTACGTTCTTCACAATTCTTGATGCCGAAGGAAGGGTTCTATTCCGAACAAATCGGCCTGAACAGCATGGCGACTCTCAAACCGGCATGAAAACTGTCGATGAAGCATTGGCGGGCAGGCGAAGCATCTTATATGAATCAACGCCCAATAGCCCCTTGTCGATCAGAGCGGCAGCACCGGTCGTTGATGAAAACGGCCGAATCATCGGAGCCGTCAGCAGCGGGTTTCGGCTTGATACCAACGACTTCGTCGATTCATACTCGAAGAGACTCTCCGACGGCGTGACGGTTACGATTTTCCTGGGTGATGTGAGAGTTGCGACCACGCTTCGGGCACGAGATGACTCCGACGAAAGGGCAGTGGGAACCAACCTGAATAATCCCGTTGTGGAAAACAGCGTCTTGAAAAACCGCAATCCCTTCCTCGGCAATGCCGTTGTCCGGGGAAGGCCGATGAAAGTGTACTACGGCCCTTTGGTCAATGAAGGATCAAGCGAGGCGACGGGGATGTTTTTTGTCGGAACTCCCGTTGAACGGTTGCAAGTCTCGATCAGAAACAGCATACGAACGAACATCGCCTCCGGCATCATCGGCCTTGTCGTCTTCAGCGGGGTTTTGTTCTGGTTGATACGCAGTGTCGTCGCCCCGCTAGTTATCGGCGGTAAAATCCTGCGAGGTATTGCCGAACAAGGAAACATCCAGGCTAACGTCTCCAAAGATCTACTCGAACGAAAAGACGAAATCGGCACTATCAGCCGAAATATCGAACGCGTTCTCGAAGATTACCGAACCGTCGCCAAAATGACCGAAAAACTGGCAAGCGGCGATTGGCAAGCAACCGTTAAACCCAAAAGTCCCGAAGATGAACTCAATAGTAATATCGGCAAAATGCTCGACGACGTCAACTCCATTCTACGACAAATCAGCAACTCCGTCGAACGAGTATCAACCGGTGCCGGCGAAGTGTCCAGCGTCGCCCAAAATCTAGCCGACGGCTCTCAAAAAACAGCCGCCAGCCTCGAAGAAATTACCGCTTCTATGCACGAAATCAGCGGACAAACGAAAATGAATGCCGAAAGTGCCGGCCAAGCCCGAGACCTTGCCCAAGGTGCAAGCAAAGCCGCTACGGACGGACAAGAAGCAATGCGGGATATGGTCAGTGCGATGGAAAAAATTACCCGAAACTCGTCCGAAATTCAACGGGTAATCAAAGTGATTGACGATATTGCTTTCCAAACGAACTTGCTGGCTCTCAATGCGGCAGTCGAGGCCGCCCGGGCTGGGCAACACGGGAAGGGATTTGCCGTAGTTGCCGAAGAGGTCAGGAATTTGGCTTCCCGGAGTGCGAAGGCGGCGAGGGAAACTTCGGAATTGATTGCGAACAGCGGTACCGAAATCGAACGGGGTGGTGAGATTGCACATCGGACTTCGGATGTATTGAATTCGATTGTTGATCAGGTTAAGCAGACGACGGATTTGGTGGCCGGCATTGCGATAGCAAGTAATGAACAGGCTCAGGGTGTAGGTCAGATCACGATAGGATTGCAGCAGATCGATGCGGTAACTCAGCAGAATACGGCGGCAGCCGAAGAGTCGGCCAGTGCCGCCAATGAGATGAGTTCAATGGCCCGAACGCTCCGGGAACTCGTTACGCAGTTTAAGTTGAGGGATTGAAGTTAGAAGGGAAAGGGATTGCAAAATTGTTGTTTTATAGCCAAAACTGCCCTGTTTTTTAGGATAATTATTTTATAGGATAATTTTCGGCCACATCAACAAGTTTGGAACACTACCTTTTTACGGGAATGACTGGTGTGATGCAACAAGTCGGTTTACTCATCCAGCGAATAATCCAGTGAAAGGATGTTGCCGACAAGCCGTTTCACTTTGTCTATGTCTTTGATGCCCGGTGCGGACTCAACGCCGCTCGAAACATCAATCCCGGCTGGTTTGGCAAGCCGAATGACCTCGGCAACGTTTTCCGGTGTAACTCCTCCGGCAATCAAGGTCGGAAAGCGTTCACAAAACGGCCTGGCCGATGTCCAATCCCACGGTGTTCCGTTTCCGCCGGGCAGGCTACCCGACGACATTTCCAGTGCATAAAGTTCCGGGGAGTAAAGGCCGTCTGTTGCTCCTAAGGTTGGCCGTCCGATTGGCAATGCCGTTGACGAGTCGGCGACTGGCCATTCGGCTTCTAGCCCATCAGGGGCTGGCACGCTCATCGGCCTGTTCATCACTTCGTGAAACGCCGTTTCGTCTTTGATCACCCGAATGTATTTAACCGGAATGTCCGTTGGGATTTTTCCATACGGTTGAATGTAGTCAAACCGCAATACGGTTGCTTTATTGGGTAACTGGCCGACAACAACCAGCACGGCATCGACCTTCGGAAATTTTTCGTCCGTCTTGAGGGCGTCAAGTATTTCACCGATTTGTTCGTCTGTCAAATGCCTCGGACTCGGCGGATAATGGACAATGCCGATCATATTCGCACCGGCTTCGCAACATGCGACAGCCGTTTCCGGCGATGTGACACCGCAGATTTTGATCCGCATAGAATTACCCGGCACGGTACTCTCCTTCGACAAACGTTCGTAAAAGGGCTATCCTATCAGGACTCCTTGATAAACTTTCTCCCACCAAAAACGCTTGAATGCCCGTCGGCAACAACGTTTCAATGTCGCATCGGTCTTTGATTCCGCTGGCCGCAATGACTGTTTGATCTGTGTGGAAACGCGAACGCAGTTGACGTGACCGGTCTAAATCAATACTCATCGTCCGCAAATTGCGGTGGTTGATCCCGATAAGCGGAAACTGCAACGGCTCAATTTTGTCAATGTCTTCGTCATCAAAGACTTCAACCAGTACGTCGAGGCCCAGTTCGACAGCCAACCCGTACAGGTCGGCAAGTTCCTGCCGTTCCAGACACCGGGCAATGAGCAACATCGCATCGGCATAAACTGCACATTCCCAAACCTGGTACTCCATCACGATAAAATCCTTCTGCAAGACAGGCAGGGAGCATGCATTTCTCGCCGCCGTCAAATCGCCGAAAGAACCGAAGAAATAATGCGGTTCAACCAAAACGGAAAGACAAGCCGCCTGACCGCGTTCGTATTGTTCGGCCAATTCCGCCGGGTTCAAGTCGGGCGCAAACAAACCCTTGGCGGGGCTTCCCCGTTTAATCTCGGCAATGATCGCTACCCGATCCGAACGAGTCCTATTGTCAGGCCGAGTTATGCTATCAGGCTGGGTTATGTTGCGCCGCAAGGCCTCGTGGAATGGCCGAAAGTCGGACCGACCCCGATGCGCCGCTTTCAAATCCGAAAGCGAAACAGGTTTTTCGGCAACATCTTTTCGTCGCCGAACGACGATTTCGTCGAGTATGTCAGTCATAATGCCATAATTCTATCCTAATTCGGACAGAACGGTTACCGGGGAGCGGTTTTTCGCCGATTAGTATCGATGATTAATCCATCAGTCAATAATTTTGGAAATGGGATACTCCACGATACCGCAGGCTCCGCAAGACTTGAGTTTCGGGATCAATTTTCGGACAAGTCCCTCATCAATAATCGTCGATACGGCATACCAGTTATTATCCGAAAGGTTCGAAATAGTCGGATTTTGCAATGCGGGGAGCAGTGCAATGATGTCGTTGATTTTATCTTTCGGCACGTTCATCATCAACCCTGCCTTGCCCTCCGCGGCCATTGCAGCCCGGAGCATCAGCACAATATCATCAATTTTTTGCCGTTTCCAATCCTCTTTGTATGATTCGTGATTTGCAATAAACCGCGTTGTGCTTTGCAGGATTTCAGCAACGATGCGCAATTTATTGGCCCGAAGCGAACTGCCGGTTTCGGTAACTTCAACGATTGCATCGGCCAATTTCGGCGGTTTAACTTCCGTTGCTCCCCAACTGAACTCAACATTGGCTTGGACGCCGTGTTTTTCGAGAAACTGGGTTGTCAGACCAACACCTTCTGTTGCGATGCGTTTGCCCTGCAAATCCTGGACGGTTTGAACCGGCGAGTCTTCCGGCACGCAAAGCACCCATCGGACAGGCCTGCGGGACACTTTGGAAAACCGGAGTTCCGCAACTTCTCTCACATCGGAATTGGTTTCGACAATCCAGTCATACCCGGTCAGGCCAGCATCAAGAGCACCGTTCGCAACATAACGTGCCATCTCTTGAGCCCGAATGAGCAGACATTCGATCTCCTCATCATCAATAGTCGGCACATAACTCCGCGACTGTACGGAAAGCCGATATCCGCTCTTCTGAAACAAGTCAAAGGTCGCTTCTTGCAAACTGCCGGCGGGAATTCCTAATTTTAATTTCATTTATTTACGGCGAGGACACGCTCTATACTCACAAGAATATATCCCAAGAATATATCCCAAGAATATATCCGATTTTGCGAATTTGAGAAGGGATTAACCCCGTTGCCCCCCTCGTCATTCCCGTGAAAACGGGGATGTAGAGAAATGTAGAGAAATGTAGAGAAATGTAGAGAAGATATAGAGAAGAGACGAGCTTCCTTTCTCCTGGATTCATGCCTTCGGGCAAGGGACTGGCACACCGTTAACCGTGTTGTCCGGCAACACGCAGTATTTCGCGTAGGAACGCCCCACAGTGCCCGGCGGCTAACCAGAGGCTACTAACCAGATACCTTACGCAACAAAACCATTCGGCAACCGGACTAGCGTTGCTCCCCAGGAAAGACCTACCCCGAAGCCGACGAGCATCACCCATTCGTTCGGCTTGAGCATACCTTGCCGCCAGGCATCAACCATCGCAATCGGAATGCTGCTGGAGACCGTATTGCCCCGATACATCACATCATTGAAAAAGTTGGCCTCTTTCAGGTTACACAACTCTTGCAAGCGGTTGAGCATATATTTATTGGCTTGATGAAAAACATAACAACCGATGTCATTGCGCTTTTTACCCGATTTTTGGAGCAGTTCGTCAATCATCGGCGGTACCCGATCCACCGCAAAAGAAAAGATGCCGGGGCCGTGCATTTTTAGTTGATTGAGCGATCGGACACTGCCCTTTCCGTCGGGTTCTTCGATGGCGGTCGCATCCGAAGCCGGCAAACGGTGTCCGCCAGCGGGGATAATCAGCAAATCCGCACCGCTCCCGTCTGTCCCAAAAACAAAGGGACCAATCGGAGACTCGAAAGCCGCCGGAGTATGCGGATTATCATGTGTGAGAGAACTATCATGTGTATGAGAACGATGAAAATTATCAGGGTGCGGGCTATCCTCTGGAAATTCGACTGCCGAAATTAACGTAGCGGCGGCTCCATCCCCAAAAAGCGGACGGCTAGTCCTATCGTTGACGTTAATATATTTGGAATACGTTTCTGATGTCAAAAACAGCACTTTCCGCGCTGCCCCCGTCTCGATGAGACCTTTGGCTATAGAAAGGCCGTAAATATACCCGCTACACCCTAAATTGAAATCAAGTGCCCCGCAGGCTTTCGGCAAACCGAGTTTTTCATGAATGAGACAAGAAGACGTCGGCAAAAAATAATCCGGCGATTGCGTACAAAACAAAACAAAATCAATCTCTTCATGCTCGCATGTCCCGTTTTCGAAAAGAAGTTCGGCAGCGCATACCGCCATATCGGTCGCCGTTTCATTGTCGGCAGCGATTGGACGCGATTCGATACCGAGTTTACGGACGATCTTTTCTTCCGTCCAATGGGGAAAACAGCCGACAAGTTCGGCATTACCCAGCATCCGTTCGGGCAGATAGCAAGCAATGCTCTGTATTTCAGCACAAGGAAACCTCATTGTTCCCCATTCTAGCCTGAACGGCGACTGGATTCAAGACAGAAGCCGGGGGGCGGGGCAACGCGGGGAAACCGCCGTGCACGCCGAGGCCATCCTCCAGAGCAATCACCGTATTAACAGATACCGATGTGTGGTACAAATTAAAAACGTGAAATACTCTAAATACAGCGGCCATCCAGAACAGCGACTGTCCAAAATCAAAATGACCTGCCAACTCGGGTATCCCAGACAATAAGACAATAATAAGTATCCCGGACAATTACGATTCCCGAGTGCTGTCCACGCCGGCCTTACGGTCCGACCATTCCTGGGCTTTTTTGTTAAACCATCGGGATAAAGACGGGATTCGGGTACATATCCGCCATTGAAAAATCTCCCAAAACCTCTGCCCAATACACCGCCCAAAGCCCAATAGGCGGTGAAAAACATTTATCCGCCGCCTTAAAGCAACATACACATCTTGCATATAGGAATCGCCAAGCAACTTATCACTATAGAGACGTGTATAGTATCTCCAGCGGTTGGCTTTGTAGTAGGCAATATCAAAAACGCTGGAAAATTCGTCGAGTTGATTGAGTGCGTCGAGTATGACAAGAGTATAAGAACACTTTGCACACCTGCTACAATTAGAAGACGTAAGCCAGCATACATTCAAATACTTTTTCGACAACGGATAATTCACGACGGTTTGCATTTTTTGAAGCCGGGTTTTCGTGCCCCCTTCGGTGTATATCTTGAGACGATCCGTTGAAAAACAGTCAAATAGAAGAAGTTCATGACGGCATGGTTTCCTCTCTTCGGTATTGATCACATTAAATTCGCTAAACGCAACGCCGGATGAGGCGTAAAGCCAAGTGTTCCATAATTTTTGCAGCAGATAAACCACCATGCAATTAGAATACGGATGCATCCAGGCTTGGGTAAGATAGCCGTCCCAAATAAATTCTGCCCAGTTCGAGTCGATATTGATAATCGGCAAACCCGCTTCGTTGGCGAAGTTGGACGCATTGGCCTCGACGCCGGGGTAGAGTATCCTGGCTCGTTCGCCTATACCGTGAGCACCCACATTGGCGTGAACCAAATGCGTAACAATCGGCTCTCCATTCGGCAGATATTGATCGCCCGATTCTTTGGAATGCCCTGACTCCTGGGCAGCATACTGGGCGGCCATGACATGCAACGAATCAACGCCGCAAGACATACCCGTCCCTACGGCACCGGCGTTCGCTATCGACTCCCGCTCCAACGCAGTAAGGATCGCCGTCGGATGCAAGACTTTGCTGTGATTAGAAAGCGTGGGAATGAGATAGGTTGTGATCTGATAGTACAACCGCTCCGTCATCGGTACTTCGCAGGTTATGTCATGCTTGTTCCGCATTGCATAGTTTAACAAGCCGATAACGTAAGCATCCGAACGTTCGGGACAGAGATATTGAGCGAACTCCGGGCCAATGTCAAAGTAAAGATTTTTACTCTCTTTGCCGTTCCCGGTCTCGATGTCTATGATATTTTGAATACGGACTTTGCCGTTGTGTTCGAAAATTTCCGGCTTGCGTATGGTGATCATGGTACTACGTCTACGTGTCGGCCTTTATATGTCGTTGATGTTTTGTCTGCCTGCTGTGATACATCTTACCCTAATTGTGTTTTTGCTTCTGGAACGGCATCTACACACCGTTTTGATTCGGCTTGAAGTTCAGCGAAGATTTCCGTAACTTTTTCGGCATTGCCTTCTTTTCCGGCTATTTCGATGACGTGGCAAATTTCACGCAGGTGTTCGGCACCGACCACACCGGCTGATCCTTTGAGGCGATGCCCCGCTTTTCCTAGTTTCGGCCAATCCCTGCTGGCTATGCAACTTTCGATTTCTTGCATATCGTCGGCTAGTTGTATTAAAAATTCGTCAAGAATGATGGCTGCAATATCAGGACTCGTCCCGCATTGTTCCAACAATGTCGTTATCTTGAAAGGAAAAACATCATTCATATACAACTCTCCAACTATAGAGCGGTTCATGTGTTTCTATGGACAAAAATCGTCATACCACGCAATCGTGAACCCCGTTAGCCGACCCGACCTGCGGGGCGTTCTTACACTAAATATACGTGCCGCAAGGCAACACGGCTAACGGTGTTGTTAACACGCGATAGAATAACGAACGCAAGGCCGCGACAATTCAGGAAACGCTCTATAATCTCTATAACAATACAAAAGGGTAATTCTAATAGTCTTCAGTATAGCCGGTTTTATCGGAGCGGTCAAGCAGATTGCGGCAAATTTTACCAATATTCGTGCTTTTTGCCTCCAAATTGCCGGGTAGCCCAAACTGCCGGGTATAGTCCAAACTTGTTGATGCGGTCGAAAGTGATTCCATAAAATAAGGCATTTTTGGCGATAAAACAGCAATCTAACACTACGAACACTACGTGTTTTTAGATGTACCCATACTTCTTTTTTGGCGATTTCTATCTTACCGACGAGAATTCGGCTTGCCGAATTACGGAGTCTTCCGGGTCGGGTTGCAACCCGTAGGTTTGCGGGGTTGCCGAAACCGGCGGACGGCCTGGCACACCAGACGATGACGCGACCGCGGGTCGTGCCGCCGTTAAAAGTGCTGGCGGTTGCGAAAGTGTTCCCCGTGCGTATTCACGCTGCACGGCTTCACGCTGCACAGATTCTCGCGGAGTACCCTCTCGCTGTGCGGTCGGTAACAACGGAGCAAAAACTTCGTTCACCCCGTGCATACTGTTGGCAACAGACGACTTCAAACTCTCCGTCAAGTTTTCTGCCAGTTGACTTGGATTGATGCTGTTTGGGTGCATGTTCGCCAATGTGCCGGTTTGTGGCGGCGCAGACTGGATTTGCCGGGATGCCGGGGCAGGCAAACGTTGCGGCGTTGATCTTGCCGGCTGTACCGGCTTCGAAGCCGCTAACGCTTGTTGTTGACGACGGGCTTGCTCTTGTTGAAGATGCCGGGCTTGCAGTTGCTGTTCGCGTTCACGTTGCTGTTCGGCCAACACTTGTCTGTCAGTGCGTTCTTCTAACTGTTGCCGGACATTTTCCGACTGCTGTATAATTTTTTCTTGAAGCATTGCTGTTTCGGCAGCCTGACGCTGGGCTTCGAGTTTCCGTTCGACTTCCTGCATCGCTGCCGACACGCCTTCCAAATAAACACGATCGAGTGTTGCTTCAAAGTCATGTTCCGATAGGCCAGAACGCTCGTTGACGGCGACACTTCGCTGACCCGACGGCATTTCCGCACGCTGCGACGGCATCCCTTCACTTCGTTGAAAAACCGGCTTGTGGGGAATCGGATGAAATCGCGGTATCGTCATGTTGGAACGGGTATCAGGCCGTCTTACTTGCTCTTCTTCGATCACGATGTCTTCATCTTCTACGGCAATGCCCAGCAATATCGCGAGTTCCTCGATCTGTTCAGGATTCATCTGGGCTAGGCTCATCTGTCCCTGCCCCATTTGTCCTTGTCCCATCTGTCGTTGTCCCATTTGGAGTGGATGCATTTGGCTTTGCCCCATCGCCATGGGGCTCCTCTGGCCGGAATGCATCTGTCCGGGATGTATCTGTCCGGGATGCATCTGTCCTATCGGCCTTTGACCGAGTGTTTGATTTGCGAGTCCCATCGCCGGATGGGTTGCTCCGCCCGGCATGACGTGGACACCTCCCTGGGTTTGCAATGCAGAGGCCAGCGCAACGGCGTTGCCCGTAACGAAATTAACGGAGACGACGCCGCCACAGTGAGGAGTGCTGCAACAAGGCCGGGCTGGACTGCACTGCGGCGACACCATACACGACTGCAGGACAAGGGTGTTGTTGACTTGACCATTCGGCAGCCGAACTCCGACGGGCGTCATTGTTCCCGCCGGCGTTGTTACACCGATTGCCGCAACGGTTCCGCCGGAGGATAATGCCGACGCGCCGGGGACAATCCCCCGACTGACAAGAGTTCCCGGGATTCGACTCCCCGACATACGGGGGCCCGCCTGGCCAACGCCCGCATTACCAGCGATTGGCACAGTTCCCGCTTGTATAGACCCCGCCTGCATAGGCCCGGCTTGTACCGTTCCAGCAACGAGACCTGAGGCGATACCGACGGGGTTCATTGCAGGACTCATTGCGGGATTCATTGCGGGACTCATCATACCGGCGGATGTCGGCATGCCGACAGTTGCCCCCAGAGTCGTTGCAAGAGACGGCGGTGCGGCCAGGCCGGACAGTGCGGTGGATGGCGGTGCAACCGCTTGCGCTCCGCCGGTGTTTGCGGCATTGTTTTGCTGCACACTTCCCTCCGCTGGCTTGCCGCACTGAGGCAAGAGACCACAGGGTTTATGGGCAAAACAGAAAGGGGTTACGCCGCAAAAACGAATGGAACCGTTTTGCATCATCTGCATGACATCTGCATCGTTGGCTTCGATGATCATCCCGCAACCGAGGGTGCGATAGCAGGGCGTTTTACTGCAACAGCCGGGATGGGCGGCACAATGCCGCCGGATGGGCATGCCGTCGCGGTCTTTGGCGAGGCAGTTAAAGAGTTTTTTGCGGCCCTGCGAATCCTCATCGTCCCCCTCATCGGGACAGCCTGATTTGAACGATCGGTTTACTTCAAAAGTCCAATCACTTCGGACGATGTGCCCGCTTTTTGTTTTTTTGTATGAACATCCGGAAAGGGTGATGCTCAACAAAAACATGAGGACAACAGCCGTTTTTGCGATACCATTGTGAACAGATAGTTTTTTGGAATACATTATTGACACTCGACTCGAGTTCCTATATTCAGGTTTTTCTGCGTCGTTGGGACATTTTGCCGGAAACAAAATATGCCCGTCCATGTCCTATAATCGGCTTTCCTAACCGCTATAATCAGAAAAACCCGCAAAGTTTCACTATTTTTCCACATCAATTGGTATTGCTATCAATCGGTATTGTTCATTCGGCCTGCGACCAATTCGGGTATATCCGCTCCTCCTGGGTATATTGACAATGTCTTGCCTATCGGGCACAATGGGGAAACTTGACTTGTCACAATTTCGATACTTGATTTCGATATTTTCGTCATGACCGGACCTGAAATTCGAGAAGCCGTTATCAATATCCTTGCGGATATTGCTCCCGACGAGAACTTCTCTGCCATTAAGGATGACATTCCCTTCCGCGAGCAGTTCGAAATGGACAGCATGGATCTGCTCGATATTGTACTGGAACTGCGTAAACGTTACCGAGTCCAAATTCCCGAAGAAGATTATCCGAAACTCGACAATATGAAGAGTACCGTTGCCTATTTACATCCCCTGATGCAACAACCCTGATGCGATAGCAACATATACGACAGCACGTCATACCCGACAGCACCGGTTTTCTGTCCCTAACCCGTATCAGTCTCAATGAACATTGCCTTGGATATTGGCAATACTTGTCTAAAACGGTTTGTGGTATTTCCCAATGGGACGACGAGTTACGCCTCATGGTGCATCCCAACGGAAAAGAGCGGACTTCATTCTTTCGTAAAGGCAACCCTGTTATCGTGCGGTGTGCAAACCAGTTTTGCGTCAGCCGGGCGGTTGCCGTTGAATGGGGATGCCTGCCGACCCTCCATCACTTGGTGGATTGCACAAACCGGCAATCTGGATGGGCGAAAACTCCAGGCCGCTATTTTTGAGGAACGACCGAAAGATCAATTCCAATTTTTGACTCATCAAGACATTCTGATTAAGCAAAATGTCGATGCTCCCGAAAAAGTTGGGATAGACCGCTTGCTGGCTGCATTTTCTGCTGTTAATCTCCACGGCGGCAAACCGATGTTAATTGTCGATTCGGGCACTGCAATAACGGTTGATCTCGTTTGTGATCAAACATTTCACGGCGGAGCGATTTTGCCGGGATTGTCTATTCAATCTCAAGTTTATCCAGCAATTTCGCCAAAATTACCGCTCGTTTCTCTCTATAAAACTCCAAAAATTCAGGAAAATCCAGCTCCATGGGCAAACGCATGCGACTTTGCCCTTCCGGCCTTTCCCGGAAAAAATTCGGAAGATGCGATCAAGAACGGATTGTATTGGGGAACTGTAGGGGCAATTGCTCATTTTTTCGATTGGATGCAAGGCCAATGGGAGAACTTGCGTTTGATATTAACGGGCGGGGATGCCGAATGTCTTTTATCGGGGCTGTCCGTTGCCTTGCCGCCGGAACAGATCGAACACCGGCCAACTCTCGTATCCGAAGGTATTATTGCAATCGCCGGGGTTGGTACTGTTGGCAATGCGACTAATGAGGAAGTATAGGATTTGCCGTATCAGAGTTGAGAATCGGATACATTTTTTCGGGGCTTTTACTCGTCGGCTTGACACTCTGGGCTAAAATGGTATGATAGTCTCCGTCGCCTTGACCGCTACATATCGTAGCGTCGCCGGCAAGGGCTACTAGATACAGTCCAAATGTTGGTTTCGAGGCGGCAAAGCAGGGATGCAGGATTGGTTTATTTTCTGTCTACCCGAACGGCTCTTAACATTGAAACAAAACGACTTATATGGATACCTTCACCAATCGCAATACCGACTCTTCCGTTACCGATTCCAACGCCGCAGATTCCGACGTCGAGAGCGATGTCTTCGACGCTCCCCCGCTCGAAGGATTGAGGATGACTCCTTCGTTCTGCCCCGAAGAAGTTCGCGAAGCATTCGATACCGTCGAATGGACTACCCGAACGGCAACGATCAAAGGTGATGGCGGTGCTGTCTTTTTCGAACAACATGACTGCGAATTCCCCGAATTTTGGAGTCAACTCGCCGTCAATGTGGTTGCCAGCAAGTATTTTTTTGGCGAACCGAATACGCCGCAACGGGAAAAAAGTATCCGGCAAGTCATCCACCGCGTCAGCCGAACCATTGCCGACTGGGGCTTTGAGGACGGTTATTTTGCAACCCGGCGGGATGCAGAAACGTTTTACCGCGATTTAACCTGGCTTTTGCTCTATCAATACGGTTCCTTCAACTCGCCAGTATGGTTCAACGTCGGCCTTTATCAGCAGTATAACATTCAAGGCGGACGCTGTACCTGGCATTGGGACGAAAAAACCGGCGAAGCGACACAACCCGGAAACTCCTATGAATACCCGCAAGCATCCGCATGCTTTATACAGAGCGTTGAAGACAATATGGAGGCGATTATGGATCTCGCCCGAAGCGAAGCCATGCTCTTTAAATTCGGTAGCGGAACCGGGACAGACCTTTCTACAATTCGCTCCAGTCAGGAAAAACTAGCCGGCGGAGGCAAACCTTCCGGACCGCTTTCCTTTATGCGGGTATATGACCAAATCGCCGCAGTTGTTAAAAGCGGAGGAAAAACACGGCGGGCAGCCAAAATGCAGTCCCTCAAAGTAACACATCCTGATATTATGGAATTCATCGACTGCAAAATGCGAGAAGAAGAAAAAGCCAAAATCCTGATGAAACAAGGGCTGTCCTACGAAGATGCTTACTCCTCGATACTGTATCAAAACGCAAACCTTTCTGTCCGGCTGACCGACGACTTTATGCAATCGGTTAAAGAAGACAAAACCTGGACGACTCATTGGGTTACTGACCCGTCGCAAAAAGGACCGGAATACCCCGCCAGAGACGTTTTCGACAAAATCGCCAGTACCGCCTGGGCATGCGGAGATCCCGGCGTACAATATGACACGACCATCAACCGATGGCATACTACGCCAAATTCAGGCCGAATCAACGCATCTAATCCATGCAGCGAATATATGAGTCTGGATGATACCGCTTGTAATCTGGCAAGCATCAACTTGATGAAATTTCGGCAAGAAGACGGTCTGTTCAATGCCGAAGGGTTTATTCAGGCAAGCCGTATCTTTTTTATTGCTCAAGAAATTCTAGTCGATCGGGCAAGTTACCCTATCAAAAAAATTGCGGAAAACAGCCATCGATTTCGGGCAATCGGGTTGGGCTATTCCAATTTGGGCAGTTTGATTATGAGCCTCGGCCTGCCTTACGATTCTGATGAAGCACGGGGACTATGCAGTGTGGTAACCGCATTGCTTCACGGTTCGGCCTATCAAACCAGTGCGGAACTTGCGAACATTGTCGGCCCCTTTGACGCGTTTACCGTAAACAGGGAACCGATGCTTAAAGTCATCGACCGGCAATGGGAATCCGTAAATCGAATTAACAACTGTCCCGCTTATCTGAAGAAACGGGCCCAAATGCTTTGGGATGATGTACGCAATTCCGGCAGCCGATACGGGTTTCGCAACGCCCAGGCGACTGTTCTTGCTCCAACGGGAACAATTAGTTTTATGATGGATTGCGATACGACCGGAATCGAACCGGATATTGCCCTTGTCAAGTACAAACAACTTGCCGGCGGCGGGACACTTAAAATCGTGAATAAAACAGTCCCGCTGGCCTTACGGACGCTGGGATATACCGATGAAGAAATTGCCGATGTCGTTGAGCATATTCAAGAAAAAGGTACGCTCTACGAAGCACCGCACTTAGTCGATGCCCATCTGCCGGTTTTTGACTGCGCCTTTCCGTCGCCCGGCTCGCAACGCTGTATCCCCTGGGAGGCTCACGTTAAAATGATGTCCGCAGCGCAGCCGTTTATTTCGGGAGCGATTTCTAAAACTGTCAATATGCCGAACGGGGCTACGGTTCAAGATATTGCAAACGCCTACATGATGGCTTGGGAACTCGGATTGAAAGCGATTGCCGTCTATCGGGATGGCTCAAAAGGAGCGCAGCCGTTATCAACTTCCGAAGACGCTGGAAAAACAAAAGATGAAACGTCCCTGTCCAAAAAGGAAAAACGAAAACTGCTCGGCCCTCGCCGGGAACGCCTGCCTGACACGAGAGAATCCGTAACACATAAATTTAACATTGCCGGACATGAGGGATATATCACAGCAGGATTATATCCCGATGGCCGGGTGGGCGAGCTCTTTATCGTGATGGCCAAAGAAGGCAGTACGATCGGCGGATTGATGGACTGTTTTGGAACAGCCATTTCGATGAGTTTACAATACGGCGTACCGCTTCGGGTATATGTCGAAAAATTTGCTCACACTCAATTTGAGCCGCGCGGCCATACGAAAAACCCTGATATTCCAGTTGCAAAAAGTTTGGTTGATTACATATTCCGCTGGCTTGCCCATCGTTTTTTGCCGGAACATCAGTCGGCCATTCAAGACCCGGAACTGTACCAAGGGGCGGGCGATCGACGCCGAGGCCGGGCATCCGTCGAAACAAAACGGGATGAAACCAAACGGGATATCCCCGTCAATTTGGAATCGGTTGCCAGTATGGAGTCAACGACCGTCCAGAGTGTAATGGTCATCGACAGTTCGGTGGCAACATCGGACGAACCTTACAGTGACTTGCAATTGGATGCACCGTTATGTGATGCCTGCGGAGCGATTACGGTACGCAATGGAAATTGTTTCCTATGTTATAATTGCGGAAAAAGTATGGGGTGCAGTTAGTTAAGCAAGGGGGATACCCCCTACGTTTCAACTTAATCTGTATCTCACATTTTCGCAGGGAGTTTGTCGTGCCGATGGTTGTTTTTTTCGTTTTTTTCGTTTTGATGCGTTCCAATCGTTTCAAGAGTTTTTCCATTGCTAGAGCGTATTTGCTTTTGTTTTGGACTCTATGATTTTCCATAACCAGCGTGTTTGTAGTAGTTTTTGCATTCATCGGGCGCAAACACATCGCAAAGATCG
>Ga0099364_10002991_pt1 | contig 26653 bp, 17 predicted proteins | sample TergutTh196P3_FD_73070 | JGI IMG/M metagenome (GOLD analysis project Ga0099364, IMG submission 73070) | Microcerotermes parvus P3 segment gut microbial communities from Pointe-Noire, Republic of the Congo - Th196 P3 | ecosystem: Host-associated > Arthropoda: Insects > Digestive system > Gut ...
TAAATATCGGCTTTAAAACCTACTTCGGGCTTATGGTCAAAGTCCCACGAATAAAATTCTACTTCTGTTTCGCTTTTGGCAGTGGCATTCAGTGCATATTTGTTGTTTTCTAATTCATTTGCTGTTAATTTCACTATGGGCTTTTTGCCGTATGGAACAATATCTCCAACTTTTATCAGTTCTATTACTATTTTTTCTTTGTTTTTTAGCCTTGCGACCTCTTCGATGGCTCCCCTACTAAATGAAAAAGCTATTATAAAACCAACAGCCTTCTTTTGTTTGACGTTGTTTTCAAAAAGAGTTTTGTCATATTGTTTTGCCGATACAGAAAAATTTTTGACTACATTAACGCCAACGTTATCAGAACGTTTTACTTGAATTGGCGCACCGTTTGGGTCGTGTCCGTCAATGCCTTTATCTGCACCCTTTTGGGAGTGAGGAGTTCCTCCAAATTTTTGAATTATCCAAATTTCAAATTCAAATGCATCTTTGTTTCGTAAAGAATCATAATCATATTTACGAAGTAGTAACTCGTATGGTTTTGAATATAAACTATGTTGGTTTCGGAGGCGCAAATCAGAAACTCTGATTGCGGCTACTGATTGGTCAATCCCTATCCACTTGCGGTTAAGTTTGTCAGCAACAACAACTGTTGTTCCGCCGCCAACAAATGGGTCTAAAACGATGTCTCCTTCTTTGCTTGCACATTTTATTATACGTTCTAATAGGGTTTCGGGCTTTTGAGTAGGGTAGCCAATTCGTTCTTTATCTTCTCTATTTAATGTTTCAATATCAGTCCAATAATCTTCCGCTATCTTTCCTTCGTCTTCATAATATATATATCGTTTTCCTGTTTTTTTAACGATTTTTTCTTGATAAATCCTACCCTCTTTATCAACACTTTTTTTCATGTGAGTATTCTGTTTTCGTGCAATAATAGCACCTTTTTCGTTGAAAGTGTATTTATTACTTTTGCTATAGAAAAAAATAGAATCATGTTTTTTACCAAATGTGCGTTTACTTTTTCCACCTATTGAATAACACCATATAAGGTGATTAACCATATTTTTTGTTCCAAACACACTATCTAAAATTTCACATCGGATATATGCATCGGCGTGCCAATCACAATGCAAAAAAATAGAACCTGTTGGTTTTAAAATTCGGTGCATTTGCAAAACTCTCTCTTTTAACCACGCAAGATAATGCTCGATACCTCCCGCCCATCTATCTTGAAACGAACGTACCTCACCCTCATCACCCCAAATTACCTCATAATTACGATTACTGAAAAATGGAGGATCTAAATAGATTAAATCTATTGAGTTATCATCGAAAGTTTTTAATATTTCGAGGTTGTCGCCGAGTATTAACTTGTTTGTAAACATAAATATTTTTTTCTTTGCCCCCCGAATTGCGCTTATGCTTATTCGGGGTTATCTACGTGTAACTCATTTCAATAAATTCAATGCATCGCCTTACGGAGTTAGTCAGCAGAATTTTTTTCTGTTTATATTTCTTATTTATTAATTTTTTTTCTTATTTTTTTTTCTCTGTGTCTCTGTGCTCCTCTGTGTTTCTCTGTGTAATTTTCTTTTGGTTACACAGAGGGCAAACACGTGGGTTGCCACTACACTCATTTACTCACTACTCATTACTCACTACTCACTACTCACTACTCACTAACCACTAATCACTAATCACTAACCACTAACCACTAATCACTAACCACTATCCACCCATCATCCCTAATAGTAATTTTCTGCTCGGGGAAATCAGTTTTGGTGAGGTTTTGAATTACTTTAATCACCCTATTTTCTTTGTCCAATCTGGGTGTTCTGTCTTCGCTGGGCTGCCAAGTGGGTGTGATATGTGCCTTAATAAATTCACCTTTTGGAGTTGTATAAATCCTAAAAATAGGCGCTATCCCGTTGACTCCTTGCACATTCACACGACTATACGTGCTAAAATTTCCCATACTGTAGGCAATAAATCTGTTTTTGTAAATTTCAACTGCCCGCGTAACATGCGGACCGTGTCCAAGTAAAAGATCTGCGCCAGCATCAATCATTTTATGGGTGAATTCGTAAACATTTCCGCGATTTTCGCCGATATATGTTTCGGACTGCCGCGTTACGTTCTGGGCTCCCCTACCCTCCCCGCCTGCATGGAAGGAAATAATGACAATGTCGCAACGCTGTTTCAAACTTTTGACAATTGCCTCAGCAGCAGGTATATTCCGCACATCAATGGTGCCTATATTAGGCGCAAAAGCACAAAATCCATATTTTATGCCATCTATTTCTAACTCTGCCGTAGGACAGTCGGTAAGTCCCGCATAATTAATTCCCGCTTTTTGCAATGTTTGAATAGTTGATTTTCGACCTTGTTCGCCAAAATCACCCGAATGATTGTTTGCCAAACTTAATAAATTAAATCCTGCATCAACCAAACATTCCACAAATTTGGTAGGCATTCCAAAAACATAACAGACATCAGGATTATTGCACCTTTTAGCATTATCCCTCGAATCTGTTAATGCGCCTTCTAAATTTCCGAAAACGATGTCCGCACCCGCAAAATATTTCTTAACCATACTAAAAGAGCGGCTACAATCGTTGTTTTTGGGCAAATATTCACCGTTAGGATAAATAGTGCCCATCATAATATCACCCACCGCAACAATTTCTACGGTGTCTTTCAATGACCCTTTCTTTTCTGTTAAAAATTCGTCATTGAGTAAATCTTCATTAACTGTCTGTTCTATTGATACATCGCTACTAACCGTTTCTTTTGCATGACAAATATAAGAAACAGTCAAATACAACGCCAATAATATGACAATCAATACAATAACATATAAAAATCGTTTCATATAAAAAAAATTTTTTGCAAAAATAGGTAGTTTTTTTAAGAAAACCAAAAAAAGAGGAGAAAAAAATAAAATAGATGAGAAAAAATGGACGAAGGAGTGAGATGATAAAAAGGAAGTTCCTATTGACTTTAAAATATCCTCTATTCATCCCACACTGCAGCACTCTGCACCCTTGCGGTCGACCGTAATGGCAATTCTGAGTATATCCAGAACAAAAAAAAATCCCCATTAAAAAAAATAGGGATTTAATTTTCCTCATGGATTTGAGATGAACTCGCTTTTAGAGCAGTGCACCCTGAAGAAAAACATTCAATTTGCTTACTTCGGCAGTCATTTCGTTGATAGATCCGAAAACAGAATCTAATTCCGAATCACTTACTTGGTCAAGCCCGACTTCTCCAAGTTGGTTAACGGCTTCAACCATTACGTTGTACTCGTCAATGTCTTCTTGAGTAATTAGATTTTGTGCACTCGCTGCATCTACTAACTCAGTGGTCTCATTAACTAAATTCACAAGATTTGCATAAGCGTTTTGAACAAACGTAATAAAAAGAACGCTTTTCAACTGGCTCACTTCGGCTTTCATTTCGTTGATAGATGCTAAAGTAGCATCTAACTCCGCATTACTTGACTTTTGCAAATCAACTTCTCCAAGTTCGTTAACTGCATCAACCATTTGGTTGTACTCGTCAATCTCCTCTTGAGTAATTAGATTTTGCGCACTCGCTCCATCTACAAACTCAGTGGTCTCATTTATTAATTCGACAAGACTTGCATACGCGTCTTGTACTGCTTTTATCTTCTCGGCACTAGGTCCGCAAGACACAAACGCAGCCGATAATACGACTGCAACTAAAATACTACATAATTTACGCATTCTCGTTAGTTTTTTGAAAAAATGAACAAAATATTATATTTAAATATCTGCTTAAACGTAAAAAAATTTTTTTTGTTGTATTTTGTTGTATTTTTTTTTATTTTTTTTTAAAAAAAATCCCTATTTTTTAAAAATAGGGATTAAATATCCTCAAGAATATGAGATTAAGCCGCTTTTTATAGCAGCACTCCCTGATAAACGCCCTTCAAAGCGCTAACATCAGTTTTCATTTGGTTAATAGATTCTAAAACAGAATCTAATTCCGCATTACTCGCCTTGTCCAATTCAATTTCGCCAAGTTCGTTAACAACATCAACCAATGTGTTGTACTCGTCAATGACATCATTGTCAATTATATCGAGATCTCTCGCTGCTTCTATTAAAACAGTGGTCTCATTTACTAAATTGACAAGCCCAGCGTAAGCGTCTTGTACAGCTTTTACCTTTGCAGGACTAGGTCCGCAAGATATCAAAGCAGCCGATAATACGACCGCAACTACTAAAAAACTACAAATTTTTCGCATTCTTATTAGTTTTGAAAAAATGAACAAAATTATATATTTAATATTCGCTTAAACGTAAAAAAATTTTTTTTGTTGTATTTTTTTTTATTTTTTTTTATTTTTTTTATTAAACCTGAATTCAGAACACCTAATTTGTCGCATCCTTTTTTGGATATCCCCCGAGTTGCGCTTGCATTTCAATAAATTCAATGCACCACTTTTTCGACAAGCACAAAGCATCGCCTAACCGAATGAAATAAACTCAAAAATAGGACATTTTGAATGGGTCGCATTTTCTACAACATTACGCTTTTGTAATACATTAATAAGCCTTATATTTGTTGTATATAACGAATGTCGGGAGTACAATAATTATTAGTACAATTAAAGATTTTATTGTGGTGAAATAGCTACAATCGATTTTGCGTTCTCCTCTCTTTTTCACATTCCGCTAGGAATGTGACGCTCGGTAGAAAATAATTTCAAAGCATAAAAACGCATTCCGTTAGGAATGCGACCACATTACAATTAAAATGAAATAGGGATGCATTCCTAACGGAATGCCGGTTGCTTGCCATGCTATTTTTCTACCGAGCGATGCATTCATTTTCGACAAGCTCAATGCATCGCCTAACGGAATGCAAAAAACCAAAATGTAGGACAATTTGGTTTCCTCTACGAAGGAACGCAAAAAAAACTGAAAACTGAAAACTTTTAACGTTCCTTGCGTTCTCAACGTTGCGACTTTGCGTTAAAATAATTATTATGAATAATGCTGATTAGAAAAACACCCTGACCCCAAAAATCGGCATAAAACCATATTGGGTTTCGTAATAATACTCATTATAACGGCGGTCGTAGGCTCGTGCCCAAATATTTTCGTGGTCAGTAAGATTCACAATTTCGATAAACCATTCAAGTGAATGACGTTTGTAATTGGTTTTCATATTGACGTTCAAGTCAAGACGAAAATAGGCAGGCAATTGTCGCTTGTAAGCCAACGTATAATCAAATTCCCAATCATCTGTGACAGGATTGTAATTCATAGGTACTTCTCGCTTACCGCCAATGGTTGCCAACTTTGTATTTACCGAAAATAGACTTCTTTTGCCTGTTTTCCACTCGTAACCAAAAAGTGCATTGAAAGCGTATAAACCCGCAAATCGCGTAGGACGTTCTATTTTATCTAATGGCGTATACTTTGAATCATATAGCGAGCCAGTCAGAAGAAAATAATAATTCCTTTGGAAAAATTTCTCAAAAGTTAGTTCAATTCCGTAGTTGCGTCCCGTTCCTTTGTTGACGAACGTAAAATCACCCTCAGAAAATCTGTCTTCCTGTGCATAATTTAGATATGATTCTTCGGGAACAGTATTTAATACCGCAATATCAAAAAGTCCTTGATAATAGATTTCAGTTTTTAAGTGCATTCCTTCACCTATTTTTTGATGATAACCTGCAACGGCTTGCCAACTTTTGTTCATTTTCAGGTTTTTATTAGGCATAACTCCGTCTGGGGTTTTATACATTTGTACCATACAATGCTGCAATTGTGAATGTAAACCACCGCCCAATGTGAACGCCGTTTTAGGCGACATATCCCATTTGAAACCTAGTCGAGGCTCAATAAAATAATCATCGTTAAGCGTCAAATAGTGAGCGTAAACTCCCGGAATAACGCTGAATGAATTATTAAAACGATATTGCCACTGAACAAACGCCTTCAATAACGCTGAATTACCTTTATTGACATATAAAAAATCTTGAAACTTAAGAAAGTCCCTATAAATATCTAAATAATAAAAATCTGCGCCGATACCGCTTTTGAGCAAATTTTTTGTGTTGAATCGATGATTAAGGACAGACTGCCACGTAAATCTTCTCTCGCTATAGTCTTCGGCTTCATAATCTTTGTGCAACATCTTTTCGGATGGATACTCAAGATAGCTATGAAATTCGTCAGCAAAAGTATATTGAAACGAAAAACGATTTTCCAGACGTGTAGACGAGTTGAAACGATGTGTGTAGTTTAATCCTGTGAAAATCAAACCGAAATGGTTTATCTCATATTCAGCCCAATCGCCATCTGACCATTCGGAAGGGTCGTCAAAATCGGGATTATACTCAATGGAACTCGAACCGAGCATTGTAATCCAAGATAAATTTCCGTTTTTCAAAGGTATATTGATTTTTGAACTAACATCTTGATATACAGGTATTCCACCAAAACCGAGGTCAACACCCATTGCTTTTAATACACCAAAAAAAGCATAACGTCCATTAATTATGTACGATGCACCGGTTTTCTTGGATAGTGGTCCTTCTGCTGCGACTTCAATTCCCAACAATCCTACGGAACCCATAAATTCGTTCTTTTGGTTATTTCCATTTCGTAAACGTAGATCGAACACTCCCGATGTAGCATTTCCATATTCTGCCGGAAAAGCACCTGTAAAAAAATCGGAATTAGCAAGCATATTGTTGTTTATCATACCGATAGCACCTCCTGCTGCGCCCATTGCCCCGAAATGATTAGGATTTGGAATTTCAAATCCATCTAACCGCCAAAGAAGCCCTGCTGGCGTATTACCGCGAACAACAATATCGTTTCGTTCGTCGTTATTGGCAATCACACCCGCAAAACCTGCAACCATTCGCGCGGGATCGCCGGCAAATGTTCCTGCATAGCGATTTGCCTCCTCGCTACTCATCATTCGGGAACTAACAACTGCCATCCTGTTCAAAGGCAACTCTTTATCTATTTTGGGCGTAACAACTACTTCTTCCAAGACAAGAATATTCTCTTCCAAAGCAATTTCTAAAACCGTTTGTTTTCCCGAATATACCAAAACATTATTCGATATATATGATGTAAATCCCACCATGGAAACCGAAATATTGCATCGCCCTACAGGGATGTCTGAAAGAACAAACTCACCTTTATCATTGGTTGCTGTTCCAAATTCTCTTCCGCCCGCAGAAACAATTACAGTTGCACCGGGCAGAGTTTCTTGAGTGTTTTTTTCTATTACAACTCCTCTAACTGTTTGTTCAATGCCTGTTTGCGCTGATGACAAAACGGGGAAAATAGGGAGTATCAGTAAAATAAATGGAAAAAATTTTTTCATATTTATTTATTTTTTTTATATTTTTATATATTTTATTAGCCTACATTATTCATATTATTTATTTTAACGCAAAGGCGCAAAGTTGAATTAATAGTTTTCAGTTATCAGTTATCAGTTTTCAGTTATTTTTTGTGTTCTTTTGTGGTTAAAAGATATTTTCATTTCTTATGAATAATGCAAATTAGGTACCTTTAATTATTATCTTTCACTCTACCTTAAAAAATATAGTCGCATTAATAAATTCTCCTTCCTTGGTAATTCCTTGTAATGTTGCTTGGAATTCTCCTGTGAGGTCAGATGTGTCAAAAGGAACAATTATACTATGTTTTCCATCTGTTTTTATATCTGGTTTCCAAAGAAGAGTATGTCTGCCATCAGGTATTCTGCTTTTTCGGTTTGTTTCAATTGAATAATCGGGCGTTTCTTTGTTGAATTGAGTCTGTGGTCCGTCATAGGCTAAAATTTGCGTGGCTCTGTTAAAATTCAGGTCTTCGTGTTTTCTGTTATATGTTGTCAGTTCAACTACTCCGTCAAACATATAACCTCCCAATGCGAATGGCCCCATATAAATATTGATTTTCTCGATGTTATGTGGGTCATAATTGAAAATATCATTATGGTCTTTAATGGGCACTCCGTCTAACATAACAAGGGGCATTGATCCATATTCAAAGCTTCCTCCTATATTTGTTAATACAGATATCTCCCACTTTCCATCTTTTCTACGAAATCTTGCGCCGTCAACAAATTCGGTAAACACTTCTCTCATTGTTGTAAAACGAGTGTATTCTTCTAAAATAAAACTAAAATCTGGTTCAGCTTTGAAATAAGAATCAGAAATAATTTGATTTTCAGAGAAATCATCGGAAAAATATCTAAGTAGTTGTAATGCAACGCTTCGGGCAAGTAATGTTTCATAATATACGGTATCTATTCTAAATTCGTCAAGAGGTTTGTGGTTAAATTTTGAAATAAATGGCGATTTAATATCAATTCTATACTTTTCGCCTGCATTGAAAATAACTGTAGCAATCTCTTTTGTACCCGATATACCGGATGTAACGAAAAGAACTTCACCATTTTCTCTATTTTTTCCTGCATAAAATCTGATTCCCTCAGCGGGAAAACCGATGGCTGATTCTAATAATGGTTCGTACTGTTCTTTTTCTGTTTTATTGTCGACAACTAACCCTGTAACAATATGTCCCTCGAATTCAGGTAAAAATGTTCCTGAAAATTCTATTAATCCTTCAGTGTGATTTTTTAAAAATAGTGATTCACACGATTCTATACATGGAAAAATTTCTTTGCCCGTTATTGATACAGAAAGAGTGTGGATATTTTCAGGTAAACCGCTTATAGTAAACTCTCCGCGTGTGCGTTGCGGATATGTAGATTTATCTAAATGTAAGGTTGGTGCTACTTCTTTCTTCTTTGTATTTTGGAGGGGGATGTTAGTTGGATTTATTTCGTCCGTAATATAATAACCCCATTGAAAAGTATTTATCACCCCAATATTTTTCTCGAAAAAAACATTTTCTCCTTCATTTCTCATAAATTGAGTGTAGGCAATTAAACGATAGTATCCCGTAGGAAAATCTACGGGAAGAATAATTTCCCCTGTACCTATGCCATTTTTTAATTCAACTATTATTTGTAACTTATAATCAGTATCGCTCACTAATTCTACGTATGCTATCTTGCTAAAAATAAGTGGTTTAAGGCTTTGGTCGGTTGTAATTAATTTAAGAAGTATTGTTTCTCCCGATAGATAAAGCTCTTTGTCTGTTTGTACATAGATTCTCTCTCGTAACTGAGGTACTTCAGCGGCAGTAAAAAATCCGAGTGCCAAATAGAAGGCAATACTTGTCATTAATAATATGTTATGTGATAATTTTTTCATCATGTAATTATTCTGGCCAATTCTCAGGTCTTCGTCTTGTACCTTCAAAAGTGCAGTCGACACATCTGTGAAGTATGTATGCGTTATATCCGCTTGAGGTTACTAATATGTATGTCGCGGGTGGAAACCATGGTCTTCCTGGGTCTCCCGGATACATACCTCTCAACTCTTCTTCACTAATAATTCTGCAATCCAAAGTTACGGCAGATTCATACACTTCTTCACCAGAAATGTAGAGCTCACCATAAGATGTTGTTCCTACTTCAACGAATCCTATTACAATTTTTGACGGATTTGTGATACATTTAATATTACTTTGTAATTCTGATGGAACGGGAGCAAAAATGCTGCCAATTTCTTTTGCGTTCTTTTTTATGTTCGAAAAATAATTGTAAGCATCTTTACTGATAGCATTTTGTTCTATATTAATTCGGTATAGTACGGACAATTTTAAGTTAGACGGATTAATTTCAATCATCTTTTCAGTAATTTGACCCAAAACTGTATTGTCAGCAGAACCAAGCATAATTTCGGTGTTGGTGTCCGTATTCCAACAATAATAAGGATAACCATATATAAAATAATCGGCATTAATTTCCCAATCTTCCTTAAACGACCAACGAAAATATTGCGTTTCAATGTCCGAGGCACGAGTAGAAATATGTATTGTAACAGGTTGCCCAAGTCCTCTTTTCATATAAAAAACACTATCGATTTGGGGTGTAATAATCGGAGAGGAAAAATCAGTACAATATTCATGTATTTTGAGAGGACATGGAGTTTCTGATACGCAATCACTGTCGGGCTCTTCGATTAGTATTCTCAAACGATATTTCCTATCAGGATCTAAATCTCCTATTCTGAGAGTGTACCGACCAAATAAATTATTTGTCGCCTCCCAGATAAGGTCGTCATCTCGTTCCACGTAAACAATGGCATCATTAACATTTGTTGAATTTCTCTGTTCGTTGCTCAAACTTACGCTTCTTGTAACTTTTATTGTGGATAAACTATCAGTGATAAAACCTTCTACAACAAGAATATCTGAGAATTCATCTATATCTTTTGCTTCATACTCAGTTATACAGCCATATAATATCAATGTTGCTAATAAACAATATGACAGATACAATCTCAAAATCGACAATTTTTTAAGTTTCATAAAATAAATAGTTATGTAATTTTTCATTTTTTAAAATCTTATGTTATAGGATACGTAAGGAACAGGAACTCCAAAAATTGAGAGTTGATAACCTCTAATTTGTCCATCTTCAACGGTATAATAAATTGAATAAGCATTTTTACGACCTGTCAAATTATATACCCCGATTGTAAAATAGCCGTGCGTCAATTTGGTAAGTCGGTGTCCCGATTCGATGTTGAATGATGCATCCATCCTAAAAAAATCGGGAATCCTAAATTTGTTTCTCTCAGAATAAAAAAGGTATTGGTTTCCGGATATTTCATATTTTGAAATGGGAAGAGTAATGGGACGTCCTGTACTATAGTCACAATTGAGCGAAAAACTGTAACGATGTGTAATTTTAAAGTTACCTACAAATTTTATTTCGTGAGGTTTGTCGAAATCTGCTGGATACCAATCACTTGTATTCATCATAGATTTCATTTCTTCGTGCCTTTTCAGCAATGTTCGTGAATAAGTATAACTTACCCACCCGTTTAATTTACCATGATTTTTTTTTAACATCAATTCTACACCGTAGGCTTCTCCTTTGACTCCGGCTACTTCAGTTTCTATATGCGAGTTCATGATTAGTTCGGCACCTCCTCGATAATCTAAATAATTGTTCATCGTTTTGTAATATGTTTCGACCGACGTTTCTATTTTATTTTGTGCGAAATTTCGAAACAATCCTACCGTATATTGAATTCCCGTTTGTGGACGAATGTTTACATCGCTCAATTTCCACGTATCGGTCGGAGACATGACCAATGTATTAGAAATTTTGTGGATATACTGCCTCATGGAATTAACTCCTCCTTTTATAGATGTTTTTTCATTTATAATATAGCGCAACGAGAAACGAAATTCAGGCCCGTGCCATGTTTTTAAAAGTCCTCCTCCAACAGAATCGGTTTGTAATACTGTTGTTGTCGAAGGTAGGAATTCTGTGGAATAAATGTTGTAAGTGCGGGGTCCAAAGGCATTGAACATAGAATATCTAATTCCTGCACTGACCATCCATAAAGGGTTAATTTCCCATTGGTCAGAGATATAAAACGCAGATTCTAATGCTTTTTCTGTTTGGAGACTCCGCTTTTGTATTAAAGATGCTGAATGTGAGGGCTCAATATTGCCGGGGTTTAAATTATATAATATTGTGTTAATACCGATATTGATAGTGTGATTATTGTCAAAATAATAGTTAAAATCTGCTTTTCCAAAGGTTTGGTTAATCGCAAAATCAAGTGTATAAGCATTAAATATATCGTTTGTATCTTTGTTGGCATAACTATAGTGGTCATGTCCAACCACAAATGAACTTGTTATTTTTTGATTTATAATGTGTCGCCATTTTGCAGAAACATTTAGGTTTTGATAGGAATATCTGTCGGAAGGGCTAAAATTGAATCTGTCAAAACTATAATAACCGCTTAAATAAATGGTGTTATTATCGTCAATTTTATAATTCATTGAGCCGTTCAAATCGTAAAAAGCTGCGCTACCGTTGCTATATCCACTTTTTTCGGGGACTAATCTTAACATCCAATCGGAATAAGTTGTCCTTCCGCCTACTATAAAGGAGCCTTTCCCTTTAAAAAGAGGGGCTTCCAACGTTAGTCGGCTGGTGAGTAATCCAATGCTTGCAACTCCCTTGAATTCTTTTTTGTTTCCTTCTCTTGTATTAATTTCTAAAACAGATGATATCCTACCGCCGTACTTTGCAGGAATGTTGCTTTTATACAATTCCATATTATCAACAATATCTGGGTTGAAAATTGAAAACAATCCGAACATATGCGTAGGAGCGTAAATTGTTCCTTCGTTAAAAAGAATTAAGTTTTGGTCAGTTGCGCCACCTCTAACGTTGAAACCGCTTGAGATTTCACCCGCAGATTTCACGCCGGGAAGTGCCATTACAATCCTTATTACGTCTGCTTCACCCATAATTGTCGGTATATTTTTTATATTTCTCATTTGGAGTCGCTCTAATCCGCCGCTGACCGACCTTATATTGTCAACTTTATCAGAAAAAACTGTAACTTCGGACAGCGTCAAGACTTGTTCCACTAATTCAATATCTAATTTTCCATCTGAAAAGAGCATCAATTGGCGCTTTGATTCTTTTAAACCCATGCCTCGAATTATTATTTCTTGTCGTCCGGGCGGAAGTCGTATTGAATAGAAACCATAAGCATCCGTAGTTGTTCCCGTAAGGGGATTTTCCAACAAAAGGGTAACTCCTGGCACGGGCTCTCCCGTTTTAGAATTGGTTACGGTTCCGGTCATAATCACGTTTGTTGTCGATTGAAGTGCGGAATTACCGATAGCATAAATCAAAGTTTCAGACACCGCTTTTGTTTCTCTGTCAAATTCGGGTAAAGTATCATCCTCGGCACTGTCCTGAGAACTCATGTAAAAACTTCCGGGTAATTTTGTGATTAAAGTCCGATTTTTTATAATATACACATTGTTTTGAAATAGAGAAAACTGAAAATCGGTATTATGCAAAGCTTTTTGAATAACCAGCAAAGGGTCTATATTAGTTTCATTTATAGTAACGGTCAATGAATCAGAAACTTCAGGAGTACAATAGATACGATAATCACTATATTTCTCAATAAATTCAAAAAGTTCTAACATCGGTCTGTTTTCCAAAGCAATAGTTACGGGCTTTTGAGAATATCCAGCATGTATTAAACAAGTGAAAATAAATAATATGTATAAATATTTTTTCATTGTACTCCCAATAAATTTTCGTATTCTTTAACAGTTTTTGTAATAAGTTCTTCTGCGTCTCGTCTAAACCTCCAATTGTTTGAAGAAATAAACTTTCTCAGTTCTTTTTTGTGTGGCTTCAATTGTCTCAACAATCCTCTTTTATTCAGTATAGGATAATAAATCTCATTTTTATTTAGGTAAAATCTGATTTTTTTATCAAAATCTACCTCTGATGAAGAATATTTTCCGGGGACTGCTGCTCCAATAATTAATCTTGCTGTTTGTTTTTCTAAAACCGTATGTTTCCCCGAATGTAATAAAATATAGTATCCTTCCAACATATTCTCTGGTAAACTCTCTTTCTGTAAATAAATGATTTTATATCCGTGGAGTTCGGCATACTCTAAATTTTCTGGGAACAAAACAACATTATTATAGTCGGGTGTCAGAATAATCAACTCGTTTTTGTTCCAATCTAACAACAATAACTCTTCGGGATAAAAAATCTCACAATATAAAAGAGTTGATTTGGCATATTTTGAGTCTTTCAGATAAGGATGAGTTTCTGTTCGTGGTTGTCCGTCATACAATCTACCGTAATAAAGCGCAGACTGCGAACTTACTATTTTCAAATATTTATCAACTGAGTTCGAAATAGATTTTTGCTGGTCTATATCTTGCCCAAAAATATGATGAGCAAAAAAAACAACACATACCAAAATGCTTATTTTGACTATAATCTTTATCATTTTTTTAAAATTATTTGTTTATTTTAAAATACAAAAGTATAAAAATTTTATAAATAATATACTTTTTTTAATTTTTTTTTAACTTGCATTTTTCATTATTCATAAGAAATGAAAATATCTTTTAACCACAAAGGAACACAAAAAATAACTGAAAACTGAAAACTGAAAACTATTTTTGTGTTCTCAACTTTGCGACTTTTCGTTAATTTTAGGAAATAAATTTCTTTTCAATCCCAATTCCAGGCAAATCGTTCAAAGTAATTTTGCCATCTATAATTTTCATTCCATCAAATAAATCATTTTTAATGAGCAGGTTACCGTCAAGGTCAGCCCAATGGCATAGTGGCGAAAGTTGTGCGGCTGCCGAAACGGCGCATGATGTTTCGGTCATACAACCTATCATCACTTTGAGACCTAATTCTTTAGCTAAATAAATCATTTCGCGAGCGGTACGTAATCCACCACATTTCATCAATTTTATATTAATTCCGTGATATAAATCTCTTATTTTCAATATATCAGATGAGGTTTGAACGGCTTCGTCAGCAATTATCGGGAGTGGCGATTTTTCTTTCAACCATGCCGATTCTTTCATTAATTCTTTTGGAAGTGGCTGTTCTACAAATAATATATTTTTATCTGACAGCCAATTAATCATATCTAATGCAAAATCTTTATTATTCCATCCTTGATTAACATCAACGCAAATAGGAACGTCTGTTATTTCACGAATAGTTTCAATAATTTTTTTGTCGTTTTCGCTTCCAAGTTTGATTTTCAATATTTTAAACGAAGATGCCTCGTCAATTTTTTGTTTTATAATATCGGGTGTATCAATTCCAATGGTAAAAGAGGTATTAGGTGCATTAAATTTATTTAATCCCCACATTTTATATAGCGGCAGTGCGGTTAATTTCCCTATCAAATCGTGCAAAGCAATATCAACAGATGCTTTAACGGCAAAGTTTCCTTTGTCAATAGAATCAAAATATTCAAGAATATCTTCTGTTAGGAATGGGTCTTTGAATTGTGATAAATTAATTTTCGATAAAAATTTTATCGCGGTTTCGTAATTTTCATTAAGATATGGCGGCATAGAAGCCTCTCCGTATCCTGTAACGCCTTCGTGAGTGATTTCTGTCATCACTGCGGGTGTCGATTTTCTACTCGAAGATGACAGGGTAAATTGATGTTTTAATTGAAGTTCGTATTGATAGAAAAATAATTGCATAAATTTTTAAAATTTAAAAAATAAGTAGCAAAAGTATATGAAATTTTTGGAATTCCAAACGAATTCAATAAAAAAAGTTAAAAAGAGAAACCCACACAACTTTTATGGCTTATCGCACCACGCTTTTTGGAGACATACACTTAAAAATATTTTTCCAAAACTGAAAATTCGATATAATTATCCTTTTTTAGGAAAACCAGACGGACATGTTGCGCCATTACGAAAACAATTTTACATCACCGACAATTATTTTTGAACGTTTTGCGAGTCAGTCCCCTTATGACCTACTACTTGCGCCCGGATGGAAATTAAAAAATTTTGAATTTGTTCGCAAAGTAGAAAAAAGACTGCAAGAACGAGATAGCTGGCAAGGAAAAAGTTATAGAAGAATTAATTAATATTTTCCGCCGCAAAATAAATATTTTTTTGCATAAAATAACATTTTTTTTTTAATTATTTGCAAAAAAAAGATTACTTTTGCCGTCTAAAAATTATCCAAAATTTTTGGAATAGTAAAAATAATAAAACCAAACAAGATGAAAAAGAACTATTTTTTTTCAGGATTAATAGCTATTCTGTTAGTAACAACGCAATCATTTGCGCAAATAAACTCAGGCGGAACTCCGCCAAGTTTTGAATTTGAAACAAGGGGTTTAACAGTAAATACTGAAATAAACATGCCTATTAATTTTGACGTAATTGAATTACGTCTCGAAGATGCAGAATTAGAAAATGCGGGGCATCCGCCACGAGTGGGAAAAATTATCCCCGCTAATTTGACTACAGACAATTCAGGCGAATGGACTACACTGCCAAACGGAATAGATATTTGGCGAGTGAGCATTATTGCCAACGAAGCATTAGCGATAATGCTAACATACGATAAGTTTGAAATACCTGACGGTGGAAAATTGTTTATCTATAACATCGACAGGTCGCGCGTTCTTGGGGCATATACCGAAGAAAATAACCCAAAGCGTGCTGAATATGCGACAGAATTTATTTGGGGAGACTATATTATCCTTGAATATGTGCCACCCATAAATCATGAATTTGAGTCGCCAATTACTATTTCAGGAGTTGTTTATGGGTATAATCATTTATATACCGTAACAAAAGAGGGACATACGAGGATTGATTTTGGTGGTTCAGGCTCTTGCATGGTAAACGTTAATTGCCCCGAAGGAAATGAGTGGCTCGACCAAAAAAGAGGAGTAACAAGAATTGTAACTCCTACGGGCACCGGTTATTACTCGCTCTGCAGCGGAACGCTTATAAATAACACTGCATTTGACCTCGACCCGCTTCTATTAAGCGCATATCACTGTTTTGCAAATATTTCATCACTATTAAATCAAACAATTTATTATTTTCATTATGAACATCCTACTTGTATAGGTCGTTCCGACCCGACCGTTCCAACCGTTACGGGTGCAACAATGTTAGTAAACATACCGGTTCAAGATGGTTCTGACGGCAGTTTATTGCGTCTTAATGAAAATATCCCTGAATCTTATAACGTTTATTACAATGGCTGGGACAGGAGGGATCAAAGTTCGCCAAGTGGTGTTGGTATTCACCATCCGAGAGGGGATATTCAGAAAATATCCACTTATTCATACCCTGCCGAATCGAGTGGTGGCATTACTTTTGTAGGTGGAGATACAACTGACGAAAATTCTAATTGGATTATTTTTTATGATGAGACCCAAAACGGACATTCAGTCACCGAAGGCGGTTCATCGGGGTCTCCATTGTTTGATAATAATAAACGCGTTATTGGCACACTTACAGGAGGAAATTCGAGTTGCGATTATGTTGATGGAATTCACGTTTATGGCAAATTGTGGTATCATTGGGATCAATACAACTCCACGCAACAAATGCTTACCTATTTAGACCCAATTAACAGCGGCGACCTCTTTATTGACGGAACATATTTGATTTTGAACGACCCTACAATTACCACATATTTGTTGCCAAAAGGAATTGTTGGAATTGAATACAACCATACATTTCATGCTGCAGGAACTTCACCATTTTCGTGGAGTGTTTTAAGTGGCAATTTACCCGACAATTTTACTCTGACATCAACTGGAGTTATTTCAGGAATACCCGAAGCAGCCGGGACATTTAACTTTACTCTGCAAGTTACAAACAGCGAAGGCAGCGATACCAAAGAACTGTCTATTACGATAATAGATTGTCTAATTGATACTTTTCCTTATGAACAGGGCTTTGAAGAAAATGGAACATTATTACCTGATTGTTGGACACAAGAGTTTGTTACAAACACAAGGGCTTGGACTATTGTTAGCAATAATTATTATGTAGGTCCCCATAGCGGTACATATATGGCAGAATTTAGGAACAATTCATATTATCCTGATGTTACCAAGTTGGTTACTCCGCCAATCAATCTTACAGAATTACCAAACCCAGGGTTAAAATTTTGGCATGCACAAGCAAGTTGGGCTGGCGACCAGGATGAGTTAAGGGTCTATTATAAGACTTCTGAAAATGCTTCGTGGAATTTATTGGCAACATATACAAACAATATTACAATATGGACCAAAGAAACAATTAGTTTGCCAAATCCTTCTGCAACTTATTACATTGCCTTTGAAGGAACGGCAAAATACGGATACGGAGTTGTTTTAGATGATATTCAGATTATTAGTTTGGACGCACCGGTTATTACAACAACTTCATTACCAAGTGGAAAGGTAGATAATGTTTATAATCAAACTGTTACCGCTGTGGGTATTGAACCATTCACATGGAACATCGAAACGGGTGCCTTGCCCGCAGGTTTATCCATTTCAGGAACAACAGGTACAATATCAGGAACACCAACAACAGCAGGTGCTTTTTATTTCACTGTAAAGGCAACCAACGATTTTGGATACGATACAAAAGAGTTTTCTATTGAAGTATCGCCAAATATGGCAGGAGAAGGCTCCGAAAGCGATCCATACATAATAACTACCCCCGATGAACTTGCTTGGCTTGCCACTGTCGTAAATGATAATAATGCCACATATAACAACAAATATTATAAACTTGGAAATGACATCGACCTTTCCGGTTACCAATCAGGAGAAGGGTGGACACCAATTGGAAAATATATTGATTATGATAGCAGTCACCCATTTAAAGGAGTTTTTGATGGAAATAATCATAAAATTACAGGTTTGAAAATTAACACAACTACTTTAGATTTCATAGGATTGTTCGGTTATGTTGAGGGAGGAACAATTAAAAATCTTGGCATTGAAGATGCTGATATTGTTAAAGGCACTGTTTCAAATTACTCTTGTGCGGGTATTGTAGCAGGATATATCAATTCCATCACTTTAATATCAAACTGCTATTCAACTGGAACGGTAATATCAAATTCTAATAATGTAGCTTATGCTGGCGGAATAGCGGGATGCATTTTTTTTAGTTCAATATCATACTGCTATTCAATGGGAACTATTACTGCTGCTTCTGATTATGCTTATACTGGCGGAATAGTGGGATATTGTTCTTATGTTAACTCAATAATATCAAACTGCTATTCAATAGGAACGGTAGCGGCTAATTCTAATAATAATAATAATGCTTATTCAGGTGGTATAGCGGGCTACAATTCCGTCACCAACGCATTATCAAACTGTGCTGCACTAAATCCAAATATTAACTGCACTGGTGATACTCCCTATTTTGGTCGTATTGTCGGATATAACGAAGGTACACTTACCTCTAATATTGCTTTTTCTCTTATGTTAAATCCTTCAAACAACATTATATGGAACAATAAAGGAGACTCAAACCTTGATGGCGATGATATTAGCAAAGCACAAATTAATTCAGACGAAACGCTTGGCGGTCGTTTTACAGCAACAAACGGATGGACAACCCAACAAGGCAAACTTCCCGGTCTTTTTGGCGAAGTGGTTGATATGCCTGCACATTTGCAATTTACACCCGGTGCTCCAGAAATAACAACAGAGTCATTACCAATTGCAAGAGCAAATATTGAATATAACCATACCCTTACAGCAAATGGTAATTCGCCTTTTATTTGGACAATTGTAGAGGCGACTAATTATTCCCTACCTGTTGGACTTACACTTTCACAGTCAGGAGTAATTTCAGGAAGTGCCACAATTTTTGGGCAATATAATTTTATCATAAAAGCCGAAAACTCACTTGGTTACGATATGAAAGAATTATCAATTGAAGTATTACCAGATATTGAAGGAGATGGAAGTGAAACCAATCCCTACATAATAACTACTCCCGATGAACTTGCATGGATGGCTACAGTAGTAAATGAACATAATACCACTTACAGCAACAAACATTACAAACTTGGCAATAACATAGACCTTTCTGACTACCAATCAGGTGAAGGGTGGACACCAATTGGAAGATATGTTAATAATGACAATTATCAATCCTTTAAAGGGGTTTTTGACGGAAATAATCATAAAATTACAGGATTGAAAATTAACACAACATCTTTTTCATGCGTGGGACTATTCGGTTATGTAGAAGGTGGCACAATTAAAAATCTTGGCATAGAAAATGCGGATATATTTAGAGGCAACGATTACAATAATGCTCATGCTGGTATTGTAGTAGGATACATCAACTCCAATAGTATAATATCAAACTGTTATACAGCAGGAACTATAACTGCTAATACTTCTAGTTCTTATGCTTTTTCAGGCGGAGTGGTAGGATATATGGGAAGCAACTGCATAGTATCAAACAGCTATTCTACAGGAACAATATACGCTAATTGTAATTATAATGCTTACGCTGGCGGAATAGCGGGTTACATCTCTTCAAGTTGCACTATATTAAACTGTTATTCTATAGGAACCATAAGTGCCAATACTAATGATAACGCTTATGTCGGCGGAGTAATAGGAAACCAAAGTTGGGGCACAATATCAAACTGTGCAGCCCTAAATCCGGGCATTTTTTGTACCGGTTATTATCAAAACTTTGGTCGCATCGTAGGGTATTATTATACCGGCGGAACCCATACCTCAAACATTGCTTTTGCAGATATGATAAATCCGTACGGGGGTACAATATGGCACAATATTGGCTCTTCAAATCTTGACGGCGAGAGTTTCTCAAAAGAAGAAATCAATGCAGATGGCACTCTCGGCGGTCGATTTTCTGCTGCAAACGGATGGACAACGCAAAACGGTAAATTGCCCGGACTATTCGGCGAAACAGTTGATATGCCTCCACATTTAACTATTTATGACAATCTTATTATCACAACAACTTCTCTTCCATACGGAGAAGTTGGCATAGATTATAATCAAACTCTCACTGCAAATGGCGATCCACCTATTATATGGTCGCTGGAAGGCGGCAACTTGCCGCCAGGGCTAAATCTCTATGGAAACGGAACAATATCAGGCATTCCAATATTGACAGGAACTTATACTTTCACAGTGAGAGCAACCAACAATATAGATACCGATACAAAAACTTTATCAATAAACATTAGAAACGTAGGTATTGATGGCAACTCGCAACCCCAAACTTTAACCGCTTGGTTCCAAAACAACGAATTACATATTAACGGATTGATAATCAACGAAAAATGGAGTATTTATAATATTTCTGGAGTTCTAATCTATGAAGAAATTGCAGAAAAGTCAATTACGAATCATAAACTTCAAATTACGACGGGAATTTACATTATAAGGCAGGGGAATAGGGTTGTTAAAGTAGTGAATAAGTAAATATTAGAGTGTAGAGTGTAGAGTGTAGATATTAGAGTGTAGATATTAGAGTGTAGAGTGTAGATATTAGAGTTTAGAATGTAGATATTAGGTGAGAATATTGAAGAGACAAACCTGCGTATTAAGGGGGACCTTCAAAAAATAAGGGTTTACAAAAAAAATGAGCGAATATTTTTTTTGTAAATCAAAAAATGATGCCAGTTAAATTCCAAGAGTAAAAGAACTCTGTACCTTTTTATTTTTTTTAATAACGGCATATATGCCAAAGAATATCAATCTATTCTTTTTCAAACTCTTTAATTTTTACATTCAAAAGAGAATCAGACATGTATAAATTTATTTTTTTTGAAAACTCACTTATATCTGCCTGGTGATTAGATTTAGCAACCGATAGCCTTTCAAAATACCATTTGAGACCTCCCGGATTTTGAGTACTTGTCTTAGTGGTAATAGTTCCTGTTACATCATTTCCACGTTTGTTTAAATTAATTTCGGTGGTAAAATAAATGATATTCCACCCTTTTTTCATTGAAATATCGGCACTTTGATTAATCTTAACATTATAATTTAGATTATAGTATTTGTAAATGGAATCCTTTGAAAATGATCCTTTTATTGTTACATCTTTATTGACATAAAAATATTCAGTGGAGGCGTGTGAATAGGAGTTTTGAAAATGATCGCCTTCTTCAGACCCCTTTTCATGATAAAACCTACCTTTTAATTCATTATTAGAATCATGCCCCAACAATAAAAGAGATCTTGTGGCCAAAGTGGTTTTATCGCTTATTTTTATCCAATCCTCTGTCTCTTTTTCATCCCAAATAGGATATAAAAATAGATTATCTACACTCTCTGGCAAATCAATTGTAAACCCATCGGCGAAATATTCACTCTCGGCAACTTTTTCTAAAAACCAATTGTCGTTTCCATCATCTTTACCTATTGAAGCATATACCCAATCGATAAACTCATCCCAATATGTTCCATTTTCTAATGAAATGGTTATTGAACTTATTGAACTGTAATATTGATTTTCATCTTTTTTACAGCCCATTACAATGCATACTGCAATAAAACAGGCAGTTACACTTCTTACAAAATTTTTTCTCATATTTATTATTTTTTAGTCTATATTTATTCCCCTAAATTAAAGTTTAACGGTATGGTAACAATAGTATTAACAGCATTACCATCTTTCGTTCCGGGTTTCCATTTACCCTCTGTAAGTTTGATGACGCGAATAGCTTCGTCGCTCAGTAACGGATGTGGACTTCTTACCGCTTTAATTTCCTGTAAACTACCATCATGAGCAACACAAAATTGTATCCATACTCTGCCTTCTATTTTTGCTCTGTATGCTAGCGGAGGATAACCTATTTTTTTAGTTATAAATCTCAGTAGTTTCTTTTCACCGCCTTCAAATTCAGCTGGTTGCTCATTTTCATCTAAAGGAGTTGCTAATAGTAATTTTTTATAATTTTCTTTTGTTTCCAATACAAAATTAATGGGAATTATCATTACCACATTTACCGGATTACCTTCATGAAAACCGGGGTTCCACTTTCCGTTTGTACGTTTTATAACCCGCTCGGCTTCTTGGTCCAAAAGTGGATGTACTCCACGATAAGTTCTAATATTGCATAATTTACCCTCTTCTGTAACAATAAATCGTACATGAACTTTTCCTTGAATGCCATCTATTTCTGCCTCTAAGGGGTACCTGGTTTGTGATGAGAGAAATTTTGTCAATTCCGTAATGCCTCCCTGAAATTCTGGCATTTCTTCAGCAAATAATAATGCACTTTCTTCCAATTCTTCGCAATTGTATTTTTTATCGCTTACTTTTATGATGTCCTGCTCATCAGAATCAATCTTTTTTGTTCCTTTATCAGAATCAGAAATACCTGTTGGAACTGAATCGTTTACAGCTACACTCAAAATCATTGTTAATTTTTCATTAGCTAATATGTTGGAACTAAATGATATAGTTATTGATAATATAGCCAAAATTTTAATCGTTGGAAATTTTATTCTTAACAACTCATTATTTTTCATAATCATTTTATTATTCATTAGTTAACCATTATATCAATTTTATTGATTTTTTAAAGTTTTCAAATTCTGTGTCGGCATACTGATTCTGTGTCTTTGACTGGTGAAAATTAAAATCATAATAAAATCCATTATGTTCTGCTCTCAATACTTTGAGTTCAACTTTTAATGGTTCATTAATTTCAACATGCTCAAATAAATATTCAGCGTCATATTCAAAGAATTTACAGTTACTCATTAAAAAAGGCTCGTATCTTTTGATAACCTTAAATTCTTTCAGAATTTCAGAAATTCCATATTCAGATATTTCTATAAGTTCTTCAAAAGTTTCATATCCCAAGCACTCAAGTTCTTCTTTAGGAGTAATATTAAGTGTAATAGTCGGTGAAAAGACGCCTTTATATTCAGGTTTGTCTTGATAGTATTTTGTTGCGATGCAAATCGGGTTTCCTAATTCTTCCCATATTTCATCTATTGTTTCATCAAGTCCTTCTCCAATAATTTGTGCGCGCTTTAATTTTTCAAAGTCTTTGACTTCAATGAAACCCCAATCTTGAGGTATATGAAATAAGATGCCAAATTTTTTATTTACATATACATTTTCGTTAATAGCCACTGCTTTTAAAGGATCTATTAGAAGTCCTGCCAATGCTAGACTTGTTAATCTCAAAAATTCTCTCCTGCCAATACCCATTTTTCTATGTTATTTACTAATTGTTAATAATGATGTAATTTATTTGCAAAATGTTAGGTTGCGAAGTCAAAATCCTCTGAATTATACAATTTAATTCTTTTTGCAAAATATTTACCACAGTGAAAGATTTAACCTCTTCCACTGTGGTTATCATTGTGAAAATGATAAATAATATTTTCAGAAATAACTTCATCCAATTTTTCTTGTTACTCCTTATTTTGTAAAAATTACGACACCCTCGTCTTTTCAAAAGATGCACCAGTACATTTCTCTTTTGTTTTGAATACTAATCATTTATAACGACACCATATAGTTTTTTAGAGTGCAAAAATACAAAATAAAATTAATTAAAAAACAATTCCACTCAACAAATATTAAACCTGCATTATTTATAAAGAAAACATGTCGTATCGTGTAAGGGTTTCTGTATGGGCGACCCTTGCGGTCGCATTGAATGATATAGAGATAGAGATTGTAGGGGCAACCCTTGCGGTTGCCTAAAATAAAAAAGGGGAGGGCAAGCCTCGCCCCTACAATACTACGGGATAATAATTGTGCGACCGCAAGGGTCGCACACACAACGAAACCCAGATATGCAGCGAGACTATGAATAGTTTTTGTGAATAATACAGGTTAACTAAACCAAAATATGCAGAAATTAGTGCAAAAACCGTGCTAATTACTAATTATCAGAATGTAAACAACGAAAATACCAAAATATATAAAACTAAATTTATGCAAATCATTAAAAATCAAATAATAAGGCATTTTTTTCTTTTTTGCGTTAAAGAAAAAAAACAACTCCTAGCCGATGAACAAGCCCGATGAACAGACCAACCAACGATAAAAACAAAAACTCCCGCTATGGAGGTGAAAAAACTGAAAAAAAAACTATCCCGACAACCTCTGCAGACTATCGAGATAGTTAGTAAGTATTCCTAATATCAAAATGATATTTTTTTAACTCTTTCTTTCAGTAGTTTTACCCGCTCCCGCAATTTGGGCGGGAGCGGGAACTACTATTTTATTCTATGACATAAAATCCTTTTATACTATATACAATAAAACTATTTCCACCAACCTTTATTTGGTTTCTGGTTCGAATAAGAATCCCATCCTTTTTGATAATAGGTAGGATTTGGGCTGAACTCTCCTATTCCAATATCTAAATTGCCCGAAAAAGGAATTCTGAAATCACCCCAATTACAAATTTTAGATTTACCTGTAGCATAACTTGTCCATACACCAACATATTGATTATTGTTGAATTTATCACTCATTTCAATCCTAAAATCATTGTAATACACATTATCGTTATGTATATAGAAATTAGTTTTTAAAATGCCGTTAAATTTACCGGTGCTTTTTTCTTTTTGGTCTTCAAAAAAAGAGTATTGTGCCAATAAAACATATTCTGGTGCTAAATATCGATTTGATTTTTCACTCTCATCTTGATGCTCTTCGAATAAAATTTGTTTTACATCATCATCAAATATTATTTGTTTGATATGTAGTAATTTTATTTCTCCAATAAAAATACAAATGTTATTTTTTACCATACTTTTACCATAAACATAATATTTAGTAAAATCATCAGAACATTTTATAACTGATATTAACCTAATATTAAGTCGTTGATAATCATCTCCTATAAAACCCAATACGTCATTGTCTTTTTCTAACCAAATAGAACTAAAATCATACTTAGTCATTTTTTGCACTAACTCTTCTGAAGACAATTTTCCACCATCAAACTCATTTTTATTTTTTTTAGACAAAATGTTTTGGGAAAAATTAACACTATTCTCAGGAAGCTGTGCTTTAGCTATTGCTGAATTTACCATAACTAATATAAAAAAAATTATTATACATTTCATTTTATTAACTTTTTGAAATTACAAAATTATTTTACTTAATAATCATTACAGCTTTGTTGTTACCCAAAAGTCTTCTAAGTGCTTTAAGGGTACTTGAACTGTTACTGACATAATAATCACCATTTGATATTCCATAACCGGATCCAGGAAGCAGACAGCCTAATGTGTGATAATGATAATTACCTGAATGAATTAGAATTCTCCTATCGGTTGATACATTTTCATTGGAAACTATATACACATTTTTGTATTTTGCACTACTATATGGTTTTATCTCGTAAGTACCTGTGGGAATTCGTCTGTTTTGCCCTGATTGAGTAGTTGCTGGTCCTTTTGGCTCTAAAAAATATCCTTCTACAGATCGTAAAGGAATTGGACCTTCAGCATAAAATTTACTTAATGTTGAATTTTCAGATTCCAAAATTCTCTCTACTTCTATTCTAAACTCACCCATATTCCTCTCATTCTGCAAACCAAAACCAGTACTTCCATTTGAATTCAACACACCCCCTTCACCTGTTTTATATAGATAAATTTTCCAACCAAAGATACTAAGCATTCTATGATACACAAACGGTAGACTTCTAGTGATTCCAATTCTAAGTCCAAAAATTCCTCCACCGCCGCCGCTTGCACCGATGCCACTACCGCCTCCGCCAAAGCCGCCATTGCTACCATTGCCATAAACACCACTACTAAATCCACCAAGACCGCCAAAGCCTCCTCCAATATCACCATCATTGTCTTGACCGTTTATCCAATTTAAAACATCATTCCAATCTGCTTCATTTCCATCTTCATCTTCATATTGCCCTGTATCCCAATTATATGTATATTGCATCCCAGTAATATCAACATATTTCAGCGGATTGTTAAGTGCATAACTATATCTGTTAAAATCTTTCGAAAACTCTGGATTAGATACCAAAGGATCCGGCGCCAAAAACCTACCCACCACAGGATCATATAATCTCTGGTTCATATTAATCACCCCAAACCACGGCAAATGTTCATGCCCCGTATATCCTCTCCCCAGAAACAATGCAGGATCATCACCTGCAGCATAAGGTGTTTGGTTTTCAGGATTACGCATTCTAC
>Ga0099364_10002992_pt1 | contig 26641 bp, 13 predicted proteins | sample TergutTh196P3_FD_73070 | JGI IMG/M metagenome (GOLD analysis project Ga0099364, IMG submission 73070) | Microcerotermes parvus P3 segment gut microbial communities from Pointe-Noire, Republic of the Congo - Th196 P3 | ecosystem: Host-associated > Arthropoda: Insects > Digestive system > Gut ...
TTTCACACTATTATTATTAAGAGTGCAAAATTACAATCAATTCAAATCAAAAAATCAAAAAACGCTTGTATCTATATGTATATCAATTAATTATAAATATATTCTAAAAGTTAACGCATCACCAGTATTCTATAGACATAAAATGTGAAATGTGAAATGCAAAGATACAACTTTTGCCACTAATTACACGAATTTACACTAATTTTTCTCTGTGAACCTCTGTGTCCCCTGTGTCTCTGTGTTGAATTATAATTATCTTCAGCACAGAGGCACAGAGTTCACAGAGTTACACAGAGTTTTTTACATTTTATCTATCTTTAAATTCTTAAATCTTTAAATCTGCGTCATCTGCGCAGCAAATTACCTTTTCCCCACCCTCCTCAAACTCACTCCAATCAATAAAACATTCATACCCAGCAAGATACAAAATGGTCGCCACACCTCAAAGAATCCGCATCCTTTTATCATCACATCTTTCACGGCGATGATAAACCATTTCGGAGGCACGATGTTGGAGAGAATCTGCAAAATCCACGGCATATTTTCTATCGGGAAGATAAAGCCTGACAGGAGCATCGTCGGCAAAAACAGTCCCATCATGGTGCCTATCATGGCAACTTGCTGGGTCGGCGCAACGGTAGAAATCAAAATTCCAAATGCCGAAGCCGTACACATAAATGTAAGACAAATCAGCAATAACAGAAAAATATTGCCCACCACGGGCATCTGAAAGACGAAGTAAGCCATCAACAGGATGACGATGGCGCTGCAAAAGGAAATCAACATGTAGGGAATGATTTTCCCCAGAACGATGTACACCGGACGTATCGGCGTGATCATCAGCATGCGCATGCTGCCGCTCTCTTTCTCGCGCGACAGGGTGATGGAGGTCATCAACGCCGTAACGATGACCATCACCATGGCGATATTTCCGGGTATAAACATGAAAACGCTCTTCATTTCCGGATTGTATTCCATCTTGACGGTGATGTCAAACGGTTGAATATGAGGGAAGAGGCGGTTCTGTTCAAGTTGAAAATCGTTGATGATGGTTTGCATGTAACTTGTCAAGGTCAAGGTATTGTTCAGGTCGGCGGCGTCGGCAACGAGTTGAATGACAGCGTGTCGCTCTCTGTAAAAAGACTCTTCAAAGCCTTCCGGAATAATCAATGCTAAGCGGATTTTCCCCTCTTTAAAAGTCGGTTCTATCTCTTTGTCGTTGCTTAAAGTGTTGATATTCTGGAAGTAATTGGTTGAGATGACCTTTTTTATCAATTTTTCGGAGAGCGGGTCGTGCGATTTGTCTAAGATGGCGATTTTGGTGTTTTTGATTTCGTTGCTGATGGCGTAGCCGAAGAGAATCACCATGACAATCGGGATGGCAAAGACCATGACCAACGTCCGCACATCGCGGAAAATGTGTCGGAACTCTTTGATTAGTACGGCTTTAAATCCTTCCATGATGTTGTGATGTTATCGTTTGACAAATTTAAAAAAGACCTCGTCCATGTTGTGCACGTTCAGTTGTTGTTTCAGGTCTTCGGGGTTTCCAATCAGTTGTACTGCGCCGTCGGCTAAGATGCAGACGCGGTCGCAGTATTCGGCTTCGTCCATGTAGTGCGTTGTTATAAAGACAGTTACGTCTTTTGAGGCGGCGTCATAGATCATATTCCAAAATTCGCGTCTCACCAGCGGGTCAACGCCGCTGGTGGGTTCGTCCAAAAAGATGATTTCGGGTTCGTGGACGAGCGCCGTGGCAAACGCCAATTTCTGTCGCTGTCCCAAGGGTAAAGAGCGCACCAAGTCGTCGGCGTAACTTTCCATGTTCAAGCGCGTAATGATTTGATTCATACGCTCTTTCAGGATTTTCTTCGGCAGGTGATAAATGGTTCCGAAAAGTTCGATGTTCTCCGTTACCTTCAAATCCTCGTACAGCGAAAAACGCTGGCTCATGTATCCGATGTTTTTCCGAATCTCTTTTCCTTGCGTAAAAGCGTTATAGCCGGCGATATAAGCCTCGCCCGAAGTGGGATAGAGCAATCCGCAGAGCATCTTTATCGCCGTCGTCTTGCCTGCGCCGTTAGCGCCCAAAAATCCGAAAATCTCGCCCTTCTTTACCTCAAAGGTAATATCGTTCACGGCGACAAAATCGCCGAACTTCTTGGTTAAGTTCCTGACGATGATGCTTGGCTCCGAATGTTCGGAAAGGGTATTTGTCATATTCATCATGAAGACTTGGCTAAATATCTATAAATCTGTGGCATGAACGTTATTTTTATGAAATGCAAAGATACAACTTTTTCCGAATTATTCGGTTTCATCACTCACTCATGATAAAACCCGGAATGTAAACCGGTTTTGTTATTTCATCTTACCTCTTATCAACTGAATAAAACAATCCTCAATAGTCGGCTTGGTTGCTTTCATCTCTCTTTTTTTATCTCCGGTTTGCTCCAAAAAGTTAAATACCTTATCCGTTTCTTCCTGATTGGGCGTTGCTATGTGCAGATGCTGACCGAAAGGATAGTAAGTGAAATCGGCGTTGCATTGACTTAATTGTTTGATAATCCGGTACATATCGTTGGTACGCATCGAAAAGAGCATGCCCGAAAAGTCGTTGACGATGCTTGTCGGCGTCCCGATTTTCAGCATTTTGCCATCCTGGATTAAACCGACACGGTCGCAAAGGCTTGCCTCGTCCATGTAGGGCGTTGATACTAAGATGGTTATATTCTTCTTTTTCAGTTCTTTGAGGATGTCCCAAAACTCACGTCTTGAGACAGGGTCAACGCCAGTAGTGGGCTCGTCCAAAAACAAAACCAACGGACGATGCACCAAAGCGCAACACAACGCCAACTTCTGCTTCATCCCGCCGGAAAGTTTACCCGCCCTGCGCTTCTTAAACGGCTCTAACTGTCGCCATATCGGTTTGATGATTTCGTAGTTTTCTTCGATGGTGTTACCATATAATGTGGCAAAGAAATCCAAGTTTTCGTAACAACTCAGATCGGCATACAACGAAAACTGTCCGGGCAGATAACCGATGATTTCCTTGATTTTTCGGTAATCCTTGCCAACATCGAAACCGCCCACAAAAGCCTTACCCTCGTCGGGATGCGTTAAGGTTACGAGGATATTGAACAGGGTTGTTTTTCCCGCCCCGTCGGGTCCGACCAAGCCAAACAACTCGCCCTCATTCACCTCAAAGTCAATGTTTTGCAGTGCCTTCACCGTTTTGAAGGATTTGGATATGTTTTCTATTTTGAGCATTTAAATCCGTTTTCTTTCTACTATACCTTGAAAAACTTTGCAAAGATGGTTATTTTTTTCGGTATAGGAATAAAAAAAAACATTTTTTAATCAGAAAAAAACGTACCTTTGCGCCCATATTTATAAACGAAAATTTATTGAGATAATGAGTACACACATTAACGTACATGAAACCGTAGCCGGTGTCGGTAATAGCAGGGCAATGGAGTCAGAGACCATTCAAAAAAACGGGGTTAGTCCGAAAAACCACAGGAGTAGAGGGAATTTTACAATACTAAAGTATGCGTTACTGTTTATCGCGTGTTTGGTGATATGTTCGATGGCTTGTAAAAAGGACAAGTCGGACATCTCCACACCGCTAGAACCTCCCTCAGGAGGAGGTACGGAGCCGGGTACATATTTGGGCATCATCGGTTTTGCCAGTGATATTAATAGCGAAAATCTAGACCTGTTGACCGATGGAACAAAAAACAAGTATAAAAGTTTTATAGACTATTTGCCGATGAGTGATGCCACCAAGTTATATTATTCGGTAAAATTAGGACTTGAAACACTTGTAGCCGCACAATACCCACCCGATTTGGAGAATGTGTCAATCATTACTTTTACAGATGGATTAGACCAAGGCTCCAATGATGAAAGAGGCGATCTTACTGTAACCAGCGAACAGTGGCTCAATGAGATTAACGCATTGATAAACAAAAAAATAAATAACAAAGAGATAAAGGCTTATTCTATCGGCATCAATGATGCAATTAAGCCGAACGAAGAGGCGCAATTTGAAAAAAATATAAAAAGCCTTGCAAGCGAAGGCTGTTGGTATGTTGTAAACGATATGGCAGACGTAAATCAAACCTTTACAGACATAGCCCATTCTTTATACAAGGTAAGTACGTCGCAAAGTGTTGAATTAAAAATAAATTCGAAAGATCTTGGAACAGAGGAGTGTTTCACTTTTGATGGTGGTAATTGGGGGGGGGCTTCCGGTTCACAACTTTATATAAAAGGAACCTTATATGCTTCGGGACAAGAACTTGGACTGAAAAACATTGAATATTCTTCCGGTCTTAGCAGTAGTAGTGGCAACGATGTCGTATCAACACAGAAAGGTGGAAAACGATGTTTTACATTTCAAAACTTAATAAGATCTAATGGAGAGAGTGTTCCAACAGATGACATTAAAGAATTTTATACGTTAGCGGATGGATCGTGGACAGAGAATCCGGAATTCAAAAACGAAGGAGGTATCACGGCTACCGTAGAACAAAAAAGCGCTATGATAATGTTAGTATTAGATTGTAGTAGTTCGTTGCAAGAGAGCGGTTTTAGTAAAATGAAAGACGCCTCCAAGAATTTTATAGAGGTGTTACTGGGTGGTGGAACGCCAACCGTTCCCGTAACCGGCGTAACGCTTAATAAAAGCACCTTGACCCTCGCCGCAGCCGAAACAGAGACATTATATGCTACCATACAACCATCGGACGCCACCAATAAAAACGTAACATGGGCAAGCAGCAACCCGGCAGTGGCTACAGTAACCAACGGCGAAGTAACCGCCGTTACCACAGGAACTGCAAATATCACTGTTATCACAAAATCCGGTAATAAAACAGCAACTTGCGCAGTAACGGTGAAAGCAGCATCACTTCCCACGCTTTCAACCGCAGAAGCCACAAATGTTACAGGCTCTTCCGCAACTTTAGGAGGGAATATTACGGAGGCAGGCGTTCCCGCTTATACGGAAAAAGGCATCTGCTATTCTACATCAGAAAATCCTACGACAAGTAGTAACAAAGTGGAGGTTTCGGGCAATGAAACCGGCTTCTACACAACCACTGTAACCGACTTGTCGCCAAGTACAACGTACTACGTGCGTGCTTATGCCATAAATGCAGCCGGGACGGCTTATGGAAAGCAGGTTAGTTTCAAGACGTCGGATAACAGCGTTCCTGTGCTGTCAACACAGCAAGCAACCTATATATCTACTACCTCTGCTACATTAGGCGGCAATATTTCCAATGCAGGAACACCAGCATATACCGAAAGAGGCGTATGTTATTCCACTTCGCAAAACCCTACAACAAGCAATAACAAAACCGTAGTTTCGGGAAGCGGGACAGGAAGTTATACAACAGATGTCTTCAATTTATCCGCAAACACTACTTATTATGTCCGTGCTTATGCAATAAATTCAGTAGGAACTGCTTATGGAGATCAAGTTAGTTTTAAAACGGAAAATGTTTCTGCAACCAATTATATCTTGGATGATGGGTCAGCAGAAACCGGATGGCGTATAAATCCGGGATATGAAGTTTCATTGGGCAATGAATTTGCTGTTGGAGAATCAGGAGAACTCATAAGTATTGACGTTTATGGACAGTCTGCCGATGATGCCGGTTCAAAAACGGTTATCATTGACATTTACAATGCATACGGAACACGTGTAGGCTCAAGTTCATCGTTTACACTTCCAAAAAATCAATGGAAAAATGTAACTTTAAATAAAATTCCATACTCAGGCACATTCTATGTAATGGTGCGTTGGTCAGCCTCATCCGGAGAAACTAATTATTTAGGAATGGACTTGGACGGTTACAATGCAACGTCAAGATTGGGTTATTATATATCGGATGGCGAGTGGTATGTATTTGAGGATATATTTGATTATGGTAGTGATAACTACTATTCCGCGCGAGGCGTTTGGATGATTAGAGCCAATGCCTACTCTGCCGGAAAGTCTATCAGTTATGGTCCGGAAATGACTACTAACAAACCGACTGCCAAAGTAAAAGCATCTGCCGCCAGTCAATGTAAATCTTCTAAGTAAAAAGCCTCATCTTCACCGCAGAGACGCAAAGACAAAAACACAAAGGGCGCAAGATAGTTGAATTACAACATTTTATGCGCCCTTTGCTTTTGTAAATCAGTTTTCTTTAAGCCTCAAACGTCGGATACATAAAGTCTGTCGGTGGTACCAGCGTTTCTTTGATGGTTCGCGGATTGATCCAGCGCATCAGGTTGAGCAGGCTGCCGGCTTTGTCGTTGGTTCCCGAAGCGCGGGCGCCTCCAAAGGGTTGTTGACCTACGACGGCTCCGGTCGGTTTGTCGTTGTAATAGATGTTTCCGGCTGCGTAGCGCAACACATCTGCCATGTGTAAGAGCGCTTTACGGTCGGTTGCCCATACTGCGCCCGTCAAGGCGTAGGGTGATGTTTCGTCGCACAGTTTCAGGGTGGCGTCGAGGTCATTGTCGTCATAGACATAGACGGTGAGGATGGGTCCGAAGATCTCTTCTTCCATGCTGACGTAATGCGGGTTGGTGGTCAGTATCACCGTCGGCTCGATGAAGTATCCTTTCGACTTGTCGCCCTTGCCTCCGATGACGATTTCGGCGTCTTTGGCTGCTTTGGCGTTGTTGATGTAGTTCATACAGTTGTCGAACGAGGCTTCGTCAATGACGGCGTTGACGAAGTTGGTAAATTCGCAGACGTCGCCCATCTTGATGCGTGCTACCATGTCGCCCACACATTTTTTAACATCGTTCCAGATGCTTTTGGGGATGTATGCGCGGGAGGCGGCGGAGCATTTTTGTCCCTGAAACTCGAAAGCGCCGCGCACGATAGCGGTCGAAAGCGCTTTGATGTCGGCGGAGGCGTGTGCAAAGATAAAGTCCTTGCCGCCGGTTTCGCCTACGATTTTGGGATATGATTTGTATTTTCCGGCGTTGATGTTGGCGCCGATGGTTTCCCAGAAACTGTTGAATACGCCCGTTGAGCCGGTAAAGTGGATGCCGGCTAAGTGCGGATGGTTCAAGGCAACGCCTCCGATGACCGCGCCGCTGCCGGGTAAAAAGTTCACCACGCCTGCCGGAAGTCCGGCTTCCATAAATATCTTCATCAGAAAATAGTTGGAGAGTAGGGAAGTGGTAGAGGGTTTCCAGATGACGGTATTGCCCATCACTACGGGAGACATGTTGAGGTTCGACGCAATGGCGGTGAAGTTGAACGGGGTGATGGAAAAGACGAATCCTTCCAACGGTCTGTACTCCATCCTGTTGATGATGCCGTTTTCGGAGATGGGCTGGTCGGCGTAGATCTGCGACGCGAAGTGAGCGTTAAAACGCAGAAAATCAACCGTTTCGCACGACGAGTCTATTTCGGCTTGGAAGGCGTTTTTGCTCTGTCCCAGCATGGTCGCTGCGTTGAGCAAGTAACGGTATTTTCCTTCGATGAGGTTGGCTGCCTTCAGTGTGATGGCTACGCGGTCTTGCCAGTGCATCTCCGACCACGACTTGTGCGCCTCCAGAGCGGCGTCAATAGCCATTTTCACCTCTTTTTCGCTGACTTTGTGGTAGGTCGCCAACACATGCTTGTGGTCATGTGGCATCACCGCCTTGCCGAGGTTGCCTGTTCTTACTTCTTTCCCGCCGATAATCAACGGAATTTCAATGGCTTCGGACTGTAATTGCTCCAACGCTAACTTCAAAAGTTTTCTGTCTTCGCTACCCGCCGGATACAGTTTCACCGGTAAATTTGCGGGTTTTGCATAACTAAAAATGTTGTTGTTCATAATATTATACTATGTTAAAATTTGGGGGTAAAGATACGAAAAATAATTGAGAATGAAGAATGAGGGCAAACAAGAGGGGGCATTTCAAATTGTCGTTGTTCGTCATTGCGAGCGCAGCGAAGCAATCCAGAGTTACGGGTTACGAGTTACAAGTTATTTTCTTAGCACAGAATGGGTATTGTCCGTTTGAAATACGAAGACCTTTTTACGGGTATGATTTTTAACAAACCTTACATGGAACTTAACTCGGTTGAGCATCCATATCAACGGCACGCTGTTTTACAAGCCATAAAAACAAAAAACATAGATTTGGACGCCTCACAAAACAAAAGGTATCTACTTTACTCCCAATACTTTGACGACGAAGCACATTTGGAAAAAAACATGCGTTGGGCAAGAAATATAAGCCTTGCTAACTTTATTCCGATTGTTCTGTATATGCTATTGTCTTTTATTTCATTATCGAGCATGTTATGGTTCTTTGCGTCGAACTTGGGCGGTCGTGCAATTAATCGAAAAAGTTGTATCTTTGCACTATGGAAAATACAATAAAATCATTATTCACCCGGCAATACCGACATTTTGCCGAGAGTGACAGCGTCGCCGGCGCTATCCGTTTGGCGGCATTTGAGCGTTTTGAGGCGGCAGGATTTCCGACACGGGAACTCGAAGCGTGGAAGAATACCGACCTCAGCCGCGTTTTAGAGGACGACTATTTCATCCTGTCGCCCGACCGGCGTCAAGATGTCGAAGATTGTTGCTTCCGTTGCGACATAAAAGATGTAGCCGGTTACGAAATACCGGTCGTCAACGGTTTATGCAGCAACAAGGAACTGACTGTGTTACAGAACGGTATCGTCTTTGGAAGCCTGTCCGCTGCCATGGAAGAGACGCCGGAGTTGGTAAAACCGTACTTCGGACAGTATGCCAAAAACCTCGACGGACTTTCGGCGTTGAACGATGCGCTGTGGTTAGATGGTGCATTCCTCTATATACCTGACAATGTTGTCGTTGAGCGTCCCGTGCAGATGATGAATGTGTATAACAGTCAGCAGAATCTCTTTGTGTCGGTGCGCAATTTGATTCTCGTCGGAAAAAACAGCAAGGTAACGCTCCTGCATTGCGACGACTCGACCAACCACCAACGTATTTTCAGCAATTCGGTTACAGAGGTGAACATAGCGCAAAACGCTGATATAGAATACTATAAACTGCAAAATATCAACAACGAAACCACCATCATCAACCGGATGATGTTTCATCAGGAAGCCGACAGCAGGTTGCATGTTAACCAGATTTCGTTGAATGGCGGACTGTTGCGCAACGACATCCACACTCACCTGTCGGGCGAGTACGCCGAAGCCGAAATATCGGGCGCCTACCTGATGGATAAAAACCAGTTCATTGACAACCACGTCTTCATCCACCATGCCGTGCCGCACTGCACCTCACGACAGGAGTTTAGAGGCGTTTTGGACGATTACGCCGGCACGATTTTCAACGGACACGTCCTTGTGGACAAAGACGCTCAAAAGACGCAGGCGTTCCAAAGTTGCCGCAACATCTCCATCAGCGACAAAGCCAAAATCGAGACGCAGCCTTTCTTAGAAATTTACGCCGACGACGTGAAATGCAGCCACGGCGCCTCGGTAGGACAGTTGGACAACGAAGCGCTCTTCTACCTCCGCTCGCGCGGCATTGACGAAGACCATGCACGCACCCTGCTCATGTACGCTTTCGTCGTCGGAATCGTCGAAAAAATAAAAATCGCGCCCCTCAAAGAACGCTACGCCGACATGATAAAAGAACGCCTGAGCGGAAACCTCGGCATCTGTGAACAATGCGTGCTGGAGTGTTCGAAACTTTCGTTGAAATCCGCATTACCATTATAAAATTTTCGTACCTTGGAAGATATTTTGATGAATAATTAAACACGGAGAACACAGATGACACAGATTTTCACGGATAATAATTGTCGTTCCGACTTCCCTGTGCTTTCGCGCCAAGTGCACGGCAAACCGTTGATATACTTCGACAGCGCCGCCACCACGCAGAAGCCGCACGTAGTCATTGAACGGGAGAAACAGTACTACGAGCAGGAAAACGCCAACATCCACCGTGCGGCTCATTTCCTTGCTAATGAAGCCACCGCGTTTTACGAGGACGGACGAAAACGTGTTGCCGAGTTTATCAACGCCCGGCATCCGCACGAAATCATTTTTACACGCGGAACGACCGAAAGCATCAACTTGATAGCGTTCTCTTTCGCTGAGCGTTTTTTGAAGAAAAACGACGAAGTCGTCATCTCCGCCATGGAACACCACGCCAACATCGTCCCGTGGCAGATGGCGTGTGAACGAAAAAAAGCGCACCTGAAAGTGATTCCGATGAACAAAAGAGGCGAGTTGCAGTTAGAAACATTGCCGGAATTGCTCAACCAAAAAACAAAAATCGTAGCGATAACGCACGTCTCCAACGTTTTAGGGACGGTCAATCCGGTAAAGGAAATCATCGAAAAGGCGCATTTGAGAAATATCCCCGTCCTTGTTGACGGCGCACAGGCAGTACCGCATCAAAAAGTGGACGTTCAGGAGATGGATTGCGACTTCTACTGCTTTTCAGGACACAAGATGTATGCACCCATGGGAATAGGCGTCCTCTACGGCAAAGAACAGTGGCTCAACGAGATACCACCCTACCAGGGCGGCGGAGAGATGATAAAAAAAGTATCTTTCGCTAAAACCACCTACAACGAACTTCCCTACAAATTTGAAGCCGGAACGCCCAATGTTCCGGGCGTATTAGGACTCCATGCCGCCATCAATTATATGGAGAATATCGGCCTCGACAACATCGCAAAATACGAAAAAAATCTGTGCGAATACGCTGAAAAACAACTGCTTGCCTTAGGTTTCGTCAAACTTATCGGTACGGCGCAGCATAAAACGGGCGTCGTCTCTTTCGTCATGGACGGCGTGCACCCATACGACGCAGGAACCATCTTAGACCATTTAGGCGTCGCTGTCCGCACCGGACATCACTGTGCCGAACCCGTCGCCGACTTCTTCGGTCTCACCAGCATCATCCGCGCATCGTTTGCGTTCTACAATACGAAAGAAGAGATAGATGCTTTTGTTGATGCTCTGAAAAAAGTTAAAAATATGCTCTCGCCGAATGTCTCATGAAATATTAGCGCCCTCTCTTATGTAGCAAAAATGCAATCTGTTAATTTTCAATCCTTTTTGAATTTGTATTTTTATTGATAAAACCATCTTCTCTATACCACATTATACACCCAAACATAGAGTGTATAAAAAAAACAGGCATTGAAAAATCAACACCTGTTCTGTTCTGTCATTAGATTCTCTTGCTGCTGGTTCCAGTATTATTTTTTCCCAGCCTTTTCCACCGCCACAGCCTCATCGTGTTTTTTCCCGCCGATCATATCGTAGGCTAACTCGCCTGCGTTGAAGATGGAGGAGTAGGTTCCTGCCAATATCCCCACTAAGAGGGCGAAGACGAATCCGCGGACGCTCTCGCCGCCGAACATGAATATCATCAAAAGCACGATCAATGTCGTTCCCGCTGTGTTGACGGTACGTCCTAAGGTGCTGTTGATGGCGTTGTTGATGTTACCGAACAGGGTGCGTTTCGGATGTTCGTTGACATTTTCGCGGATACGGTCGAAGATGATCACAACGGAGTTGATGGAGTATCCGATGATGGTCAGAATGGCGGCGATGAATGCCTGGTCAACCTCCATGTTGAACGGCATGATGCTGTAGAGTAGCGAGAACATCCCTAGCGTAACCAGGGTGTCGTGCGCTAGCGTGATAACACCCGACAAGCCGTATTGCCACTTTTTAAAGCGAACGGCGATATATCCGAAGATGATGAAGAGTGAGAAGATAATCGCTAACAAAGCATTGATTTTCATGTCGTAAGCGATAGTTGCTCCCACTTTCTCGGAAGACAAAATCCCTAGATATTTATTTTCGCCCAAGCCGGACGCTTCCGAACTAAATTCATCTTGCAAAATATCAACATCCGTGTAAAACGGTTTTAATGCCGTGTAGAGCATACTTTCAACTTCTTGATCAACATTGACGTCGTTGTCGTCATATTTATAATCGGTCGTGATTTTCACCTGTGTGCTGGGACCAAAAGTTTTCACTTCCGGTGTTTTATCAAATACATCACCCAATGCCGAGCGCACATCGGGAACCGAAACGGCTTCATTGAAACGCACTACATAAGAGCGACCGCCTTTGAAATCAATACCAAAGTTTAATTTTAAAACAAACAACGAAATAATGCTTATCAGAATCAACGAACCTGAAATGGCATAGGTGATCTTACGGTTTTTCACAAATGCGAAGTTGTTGTTTGTAAACCATCTGTGTGTTATTTTGGAGTCGAACGTTATTTTTTTGTTCTTGTTCAACGATGTTTCAAATATCAAGCGGGTGATGAAGATTGAGGTAAAGAGCGAGGTTAAAATACCGATTATCAGAGTTGTTGCGAAACCTTGTACGGGACCTGAACCGAAGACAAACAGCACGATAGCCGTCAACAGGGTGGTAACGTTACCGTCAATGATGGCGGAATAGGCGTTTTTGTAGCCGTCCTGGATGGCTAACCGGAGTCCTTTCCCCGCAAACAGTTCTTCGCGCACGCGTTCATATATGATGACGTTGGCGTCCACCGCCATCCCCAAGGTCAAGACGATACCGGCGATACCGGGCAATGTCAGGGCGGCGCCAAAGGAGGTCAGCACACCAAAGAGAAAGAACAGGTTGACAATCAACGCCACGGAGGCTGTCCAACCGGCTCTATCGTAGAAGAATATCATGTAGATAAGCACCATGATAAACGCCAGCAAGAACGACCACATCCCCGAAGTGATGGCTTCTTGTCCGAGCGACGGTCCTACCACCGCTTCCTGGATGATACGTGCCGGAGCAGGCAATTTCCCTGCTTTGAGGATATTTGCCAAGTCCTGCGCTTCTTCGATGGTCATGCTCCCGCCGGAGATGGACGACTGTCCGCCCGATATTTCCGTGTTTACATTGGGATAAGAGTAAACATAGCCGTCGAGTACAATGGCTATCTGCTTGCCGATATTCTCACCCGTCATCTGTTTCCAGACGCGCGAGCCTTCTGCGTTCATGGACATGGAGACATTCGGACTGCCGTCAATATGGCTCACGTCCTGACGTGCGTTGGTGATGACTTCTCCCGTCAGGCGAGGGCTGCCGTCGCGCGTGGTGGCTTTGATGGCGACCAAGTTCAAGATGTTGGAGCCTTTCTTGTCGGGTTTCACCGTCCACATCAGTTTCAGATTGCGGGGGAAGAGGTTGGAAACGGAAGCGAGCATCTTGTTGACGCGCGCCGTGTCTTTGATATGAGAGTAACCGATGGTAGCCGATGGGTTGACCATGGTTTGTCCTTGTTCGTTTTGGTATGTTGCCGGTTGCAGGTAAGCGTACAGCGGATTGTCTTTGGCGTATTGTTCAAAGGTGTATTCCGGTTTTTCCTCTGCTGTCGTGTCAACGGCTTGTTCTAACGCCGACAGTTCGGTTTCAAGAGCCGATAAGGTGGTGTCGGGTTCCATCGCTGTTTCTTCGGCGGATGGTGTTGTTTCGGCAAGTGTTGGATCTTCGACGGGCGTTGTAACTTCGGCAGGCGTTTCTTCGGCGACTGTTGTTTCTTCGGCGGACGTTGTTCCTTCTTCCAGTGCTTGCATGTCGCGCAATCTTCTGTTTGCTTCTTCAAAAGCGTTCAGAATCTCCGGGTCGGCGAAAGAATAGGTTTCCCAAAACTCCAACCGCGCTGTTCCCTGTAACAGTTTTCTGACACGCTCGGGGTCTTTCACGCCCGGCAACTCGATGAGGATACGTCCGGGAGTTTGCAGTTCCTGAATGTTGGGCTGCGCAACGCCGAAACGGTCAATACGGGAACGTAGAATGTTGTAAGAGGTGGATATCGCGCCGTCGGATTCGCTGCGAAGGACTTTCAACACTTCGTCGTTGGTGGCATTGAACGGAATTTTATCTTTCAACTCCATCGTGCTGAAGATACTTGCCAAACTCGCATTGGGCGCAAGTTCCTGAAACGCTTTTCCAAAAAGCGTTACAAAATCTTCGTTACTGTTCTTTTGGCGTTGAATGGCGAGGTCAATGGCTTTGTTGAAAGTCGTATCTGCGCTGTAGCCCGACAGTGAGCGAATGACGTCTATCACGCTGACTTCCATGATAACGTTCATCCCGCCCCGAAGGTCGAGACCCAAGTTCAACTCGCGCTCTTTAACCTCTTTATAGGTGTATTTACGCAGCCATAAAAAGTTGTAAACCACTTCATTTTCAATGGAGTCCAAATAAAAACGCTCTCTCGATTTCTGAATGGAGTCTCTTAGAAAACTTTCCCGTCCGATGTCGTCGTTAGCCAATGCTTTGGCTTCATCCAATGCCTGGACGTTGTTGGCATACTCTTTTAGCTTGCTGTCTTGACGCGAAGATACAAATGTGAACGAAAGCTGATATAAACAAACTAACGCGAAAATGATAGCAAAAAACCTGATAATTCCTTTGTGTTGCATTTCTTTTTACTATTTTAATAATATTAAATTTTAGATACTTTTTTTGGGGTGCAAAGGTACGATTTTTTTTGATTGGAAAAGGGGTAAATTTTTTATTTGCAATAAAAGTTTTACGATTGTGTAATTTGCACTTAATTCTTCTGTTGATATTACTTGCAGGTTTTCTGTTCATTTTGTCAATACTTATTCCAAACAGTTATACCTTTTCTTAATGCTACTCGTCCAAACTTTGCCATTTGCTGACTGCTATTACCTTTCTGTTGTTTCAGCAAATATTGAGCCATCGGCGACGGCGTACATGCAAATACAATGCCTTGTCTCGCAAGGGAAAATCCTTTATGACCTGCTCTGAATGAAAACCTTTTGACTCCATGATTTCACCCAAATTCCATCCGGACATTGGGAAATCGTGAAGCAAATTGTTGTTCTTTTTCCTGATAAATCCGTTGAAATTCCTGATATTCGTCGGATGTGGCGTGTAGCGGGCGATGTTGGCTCGCGGTATAGAGTTTTTCGGCTTCGTAGATGGTTTGCAGCGTTTCCTGTGTGAAAAATGTTTCGCAGAAGCGCTCCCAGACATATTGAATAGCCGTCTCCGACGGATGAAGCATGTCGGAGGCGTAGAAGCGATAGTCGCGCAGGTCGTCCATAAACAGTTCGTAAACAGGAAAGTAAGAGCAATTTTCAAAATTTTCCGTCAGTTGTTTTACCGATAATATGAGCGCGGCTTTGCTTTGCTGGTTTTCGACAAATCCGTCTTTGATATGGCGCACAGGGCTGATAGTCAGAACAATACAGATATCTGGATTGCATTCGGACAGTCGTTGCATCATTGCCGACAGCATCTCCGTTATTTGCGCGACGGACAATAACTCCTTATCAAATTCCTGTTGCGGTATCTTATGGCAGGAAGATACAATCGTTCCGGCACGACGATAACGATATACCCATGCAGTTCCGAGCGTGATAATCAGATACTTGGCGTTTTTTAGAAAGTGATGAGCGTGTGCGGTGGCATGGTTGATTTGCTTGACGCAAACGGTGGCGTCGTGATGCGAAAAACAACTGTGATGCGAAAAACTGTGGTACAAGCCGTGATGAAAAACCAACTCATCTTCCGTAAACGGCTTATTGTCAATGATATTCTCAATACTTTTTGCCAAAGAGCAGGGATTGAAAAGTATGCCGAAGGGGTTGACTAAGACGTTGAAACGGGCATTTTCCAACTTTTTTCCGATATTTTCAACAAAACACGAGCCGCACAGCATAGCGCTGTCGTCGTAGCCGAAAGATTGGGCTTTGGGGATGGGAAAGGTGGTTCTAAAATCGTTCATTGTATTTTTTTGGGTACAAAAGTACGTTTTTTTTTTTGCACTCTACTTTTTGCATAAAAAAATGCGTACTTTTGCACCCTCAAAAAAATGAATCTCTAAATTAAAAAAAGTTTTAAAGTTATGACAAAGTTTTTTACTAGAATGTTTTGCATGGCGCTGCTGGCGGCGCTGTGCGTGATGAGCCTGAACGCTCAAGTTACAGCCACCCGTCTCAAAAACGGGGAATCACCCACCATCTCTACCCAAGGAGTAGAGCCCCTCAGAACAGGAACCCGCGCGGTATTAATGCCCTCGGAACAGTCGGCTATCATACCCCGTTCGGAAGCCACCCGCACTAACGTGCCATCGGTACGCCCTGACACATCCCCTGAAAGAGGAACATCCATTACCCCCCCCAGCCCCCTCAAAGGGAGGGAGATGCCCCAGCGGGGTGGGAGCGATGCCCGTGCCTATTCACTGCAGGCGAAAAGTGCTGCCAGTTGCGAAGCCACTGTTACCGTTGACAGCAACTATGGCGACGGTTTCAGTTGGACATTGACCGACGACGCCACCGGCACCGTGTTAGCCTCCGGCGGACCGCAATCGCCATTATACGACAACGCCGCAAAAACGGTCAACGTAACCCTCACCGGCAACGCCACTTTCTATCTGTGGCATCACAATTACACCGATAACTGGGCAATGGTAATCATTACCGTAGATGGAAATGAAGTAGTATATTTACCGCTATTCTATCCGCATAACGTCGGCAGCGTTACCGAAGCCGTGCAATGCAGCCCACCCGCACCCGCCGGCTGCGAAACCACCATCGCCATCACCAGCAGCCATGGCGACGGTTTCAGTTGGACGCTCACCGACGATGCTACCGGCACGGTGTTAGCCTCCGGCGGAACACAATCGCCGACAGGCGACAATGCCATAAAAACGGTCAACGTTACCCTCACCGGAAATGCCACCTTTTATATGTGGCAACACTCTTATAGTGATAACAGCGCCACCATATCCATCACCGTAGATGGGGAAGAGGTCTTTTATTTATACGTACCGACGGTGTACGGTGGCTATGTGCTGAACGAGCCTGTGCTGTGCAGCCCACCTGTATCCACCGGCTGCGAAGCCAAAGTCATCATCTCATCCGTAACATACGGCGACGGCTTCAGTTGGACGCTCACCGACGACGCCACCGGCGAAATCCTGCTAAGCGGCGGACAACAATCACCGGACGGCTCCTCCGTATATACCGGCACCTTCACCACCACCCTCACCGGCAATGCCACTTTCTACATCTGGCGCCATGCCTATACCGACAACGGCGTCGCCTTAACTATTGAGGTGGATGGAATGGAGGTATATTCTTTAGTGAAATCCAATATGGACAGCGGATGGTACGAAGAAACACCTGTGCTGTGCAGCCCCGCCGAATGTGAAGCCTCCGTCATCATCTCATCCGTAACATACGGCGACGGCTTCAGTTGGACGCTCACCGACGACGCCACCGGCAACATCCTGCTCAGCGGCGGTCTCCAATCACCCACCGGCAGCGAGGTCGAATTCGGAACTTTCACCACCACTTTCACCGGCAGCGCCACCTTCTACATCTGGCGCCATGCCTATGACGACAATGGCGTCGCCTTAACTATTGAGGTGAACGGAATGGAGGTATATTCTTTAGTGAAATCCAATATGGAATCCGGATGGTACGAAGAAACAACCCTGCAATGCACCGGCGGCGGCGACCCCGGTGACTGCCAAAACTACACCATACAGCCGGTAGGCAACGAAGGGCTTATCCTGCCGCTCGACAGTTACCCCTCCTATACACAACAAATCTACCGCGCCTCCGAGATAAACTGTCCCGCCGGCGGACTGATTAAATCCCTCTCGTTCCAGATGGGCTACATCTCCGGCGGCTCAATAACACGAACTAATCAGATACTCTACTTGGCAAATACCACCAAAAACACTTTCGATTACGATGGCGACTGGATACCTTTAATCGCGTTCACCAAAGTATATGACGGCACCATCACCTACAACAAACTCGCCCCCGAGTGGATCACCATCGAATTCACTACCCCCTTCGAATACACCGGCGGCAACCTCGTCCTCGCTGCACACAACAACAGTGCCTACACCTCCTACTTCTACTTCAACGGCGTACTTGACGTAGAAGAAGGCATCACCATGTACTACACGAGCAGTTCTCTCATTGACCCCGCCACCACCTACGGCTACCGCGACCCCAACCGTAGCAACGCCCGGTTCAACATCTGCAACGACGGCGGCGGCGATGACTTCGACGGCTGTCCCAAAACTTTCGAATACACCGGCGGCGTGCAGGAAATCAACCTCAAGCCCGGCGTCTATGAAATAGAGTGCTGGGGCGCCAACGGCGGCGCATCATACGGCAGCGGCTACGAAGGCAAAGGCGGATACTCCAAAGGCATGTTGAACCTGACATCAACAACTACATTATACATCTCCGTCGGCGGTCACGGAACTACCGGCTATGCACAACCCGGCGGATGGAACGGCGGCGGCTCGTTAGGCTTCTATGGAGGCGGCGAAGGCAGCGGCGGCGGCGCTACCCACGTAGCAACCAAAACCGGCGTGCTAAGTTCGCTACAGTCATCGCAATCCGACGTCGTAATAGTCGCCGGAGGCGGCGGCGGCGCAGGATGTAATTATTGCGGTTCAAGTGACGTCGGCGGAAACGGTGGCGGCTCAAACGGCGCCGGCGGAAACAACAACCTGACAACCGGCACGCCGGCTATGGCAGGAAAAGGCGGCACCCAATCCGCCGGCGGCGAAGGCGGTTACTATAGTGGGACATACGCCGGCAGCGGCGCTTTCGGTCTCGGCGGAACAGCCTCCGTAGGCAACGGCAACGGCAGCACCCCGGGATCTCACACCGGCGGCGGCGGCGGCGGCGGCTGGTACGGCGGCGGCGCCGGACATTGGGAAGGCGGCGGCGGCGGCTCAGGATACATCGGAGGCGTTACCGGCGGCGTTACAGCACAACCCACGCAATCCGGCTTCACCACAAACCCCGACAACTCCGGACATGGCTTCGTCAGAATATCATCACCCGTATTCTGTGAAGACGGGTGCAACCCGCCCACCAACCTTACAGCATCTTACGACGAAGAGTGTGTGGCACAACTCACATGGGATGCACCGGCAGGCGGCGGCGGCGGCGAAGGGACTATTACCACTAACCCGTTCTCAGGCTCGGCAGCAGGCGGTGGCGTTGCTTTCGACATCATTGCCGGAGCACAGGACGTAACCATCACCGAAATAGAGTTCCCATTTGGCGCCGCCGGCATACGCAGCGTGAACGCCTACTACAGACCAAACAGTTCATGCGGCAATGTTACATCCTCATCCGGTTGGACATCCATCGGAATAATAGACGTCAACGTTATCAACGCCGTACCGGCGCTCTCGGCAATGCCGTTACCCGCACCGATTACCATTCCGGCAGGCGATACCTACGGCTTCTACTTCGCAGTGCTGAACCCGGGAAGTAATGGTATAAAATATACCAATGAACTCACCGGCGATATATGTAGCGCTACCGTAACAGCCTCAAACAGCGACCTCACCATCATGGAAGGAACCGGATTACAGGGTACCACCGCACCTTTTACCGGTGGAAATACTTGGCCCGGACGCGACTTCTGCGGCGTTATCCACTACACCACCCCCGGCAGCGGCGATGTTATACCATATAATATATACCGCGACGGCGAATATCTTACCACCGTCGAAGATACTTACTACGACGACGTCATCCCCGAACCCACCGTCGGCTACACGTGGACAGTTACCACCGTCTGCGACGACGACGAATCCACCCCCGTCACCATCACCCTCGACGCCTGCAAAGAGTTCGAAGGCTGCGCTGAAACCTTCGAATACAGCGGCGGCGTACAGGAACTCACCCTCCAGCCCGGCGTCTATCAGATAGAGTGCTGGGGCGCCAACGGCGGCAGCACCGGCGGTAAAGGCGGTTACTCGAAAGGTTTTTATACCGTAACTTCTACCGAGACAATATACATATACGTGGGCGGACAAGGCACCACCGGTACTTTGATGTCCGGCGGCTGGAATGGCGGCGGTAATCTTGCAAACGGTCCGCATTTCTCTACCGGCGGCGGCGGCGGCGGCACGGATGTCCGACTCTCACAAAACTCTGCTTACAGCGACAGAATCATCGTTGCCGGCGGCGGCGGCGGAGAAGGAACCGACGAACCGACCGGCATTGGCGGTCATGGTGGCGGTACTACCGGCTTGGGCGGTAACAGTTCGACGATTTCAGGATATTATGATGGGTCATATACAAGCGGCGGCGGCGGCACGCAAACAGCAGGTGGTACTTTTGATACCAACCCGTCATTTCCGGGTGCAACAGGCGGCTCATTCGGCGTTGGCGGAACCGGATATGGTAATTCCGGCGGCGGCGGCGGCGGCGGCTGGTACGGCGGCGGCGGCGGTCTGCACATGGGCGGCGGCGGCGGCTCCGGTTACATCGGAGGCGTTACCGGCGGCATCACTGCACAATCCACCGAAACCAACTTCATCGCCAACCCCGACCTCTCCGGACATGGCTTCGTCAGAATCACTTCACCACTGTTTTGCGAAGAACCATGCGCCTCTCCCACCAACTTCACAGCAACCTACAACAACGATTGTAACGTAGAACTCGCATGGGATGCCGTGAACAACGGAGTAAGCGGCTCCATCACCACACAACCCGCCGGCAACGGCTCCGGTGCAGTTACACTCGACGTTATCGCAGGTCCGAAAGATGTTACCATCACAGGCTTTGAAACCGAATTTGCAGCAGCAGGAGCAGCCACCGTCTATATCTATTACAGATTAGGAACGGCTTGCGGCTACGCTACCACATCCGCAGGATGGATAAGCGTTTGCGAAGTAAACATCACGGTACCCGGCTCTAACACTAACGTTTACGTTCCAATGTCCGCTACACTTACCATACCGGCAGGCGAGACTTATGGCATCTATATCGCTACGATAGGCGGGTCATCCGCACCCGGACGTGTACGCTATTTCAACGGCGGCTCTACCTGCGGCGCTACCACCATTGCCTCTAACGGCGACCTGACGCTCTTAGGAGGACATGGAGTAACCAGCGTTACTACCCTCTTCACCGGAAGCGTAAATCAAGAACGCTGCTTCGCCGGTTTCATAGATTATACAATAGATAGCGACGACGAACCCATCTACAACCTCTACCGCGACGACGAACCCATCGCCATCGGTATCACCGAAACCACCTACACCGACACCGACGCCGACCCGCTCGAAGAACATACATGGACAGTGATACAAATTTGCATGGACGACCTCGAATCATCGGCAGCATCCGCAACACTGCAACCACTGCTGCTCGACATACCCGTCGCCACCGCAGCCACCAACATCACTACCACATCATTTGATGCCAACTGGAACCCCGCCACCGGCGCTACCGAATACCTGCTGAGCGTTTACACGAAAGATGCCGCAAACCAACCCGTCTATCTCTTTGAAGACCTCTCCGTCGGAAACGTAACCACTTACTCGATCACCGACCTCAACCCCGGAACCACATACTACTACACCGTCAAAGGCATCCTCCTCTGCCTCACAAGCGAAGCGTCCAACGAAATCGAAGTTACAACCATCCCCGTCTTCAACATCGTCGCCACCGCCGGACCTAACGGCAGCATTGATCCCAGCGGGATCACCATCATTGAACAGGGCGACAACCTCACCGTATGTTTCGAAGCAAACGAAGGCTTTGTCATCGCAAAAGTCCTCGTGGATGGCGACGAACTCATCGAATACTTCGAACTCGAAGACGGATGTTACACCTTCGAAAACGTAACCGAAAACCATACCATCACCGTCATGTTCAAATCAGCCTCCGTACCGGCGGCGTTCACCATCATTGCCACCACCGATGCCGGCGGCAAAATCACTCCCGCAGGCAACATCACCGTCAACCCGGGCGTCAACCAGAAGTTTACCTTCTCCGCCCTCGCCGGATACGAAATCGCAGACGTACTCATTGACGGTTTCAGCGACGCAACAGCAGTAGCAGACGGCTTCTACACTTTCTTCGATGTGGACGATGACCACACCATCCATGTTGTGATTGACCCATTAGAATCGGAAGAGTGCATTGTCCATGTCAGTTTCGGACAGGGCGGAACCATTTCACCCAACGGCACCGTCAACGTACCCAAAGGCGAATACCAAACATTCTCTATCACGCCTCAACAAGGCTACAAAATTGACCAAGTCTGGATTGACAACGACAACACCAGCACCGAAGCCTTAGACGCCATAGCCAACGGCTACCACATCTTCTACGGCGACACCGATCCCGATTGCGAACACTGGATATCCGCGACGTTTACCTATATCTCAATAGAACAGTTCTACATCACCGCCTCCGTCAGCACCACCGGCGGCACCATCTCGCCCACCGGCAAAATATTGGTAACGACCGGCGATGAACCCGAATTTGTCTTCACTCCGCAAACCGGCTACGAACTCACAGACCTGTTGATAGACGGAGTCTCTCTCTCAAGTAGCGATTTGGCCGTTGTCAAAGCAAGCGGCATCTATACTTTCGCCCCGGTTTTCGAAGCGCATACCATCGTCGGAAAGTTCGGAAAAGCGAACTTCGTCATCACCTCCTCCATCGGCACCGCCGGCGGAACCATCAACCCCGTCGGCGACAAAACCGTAGCCTACGGCGGCAGCCAAGCCTACACCATCACCGCGCAAGCCGGTTATATGATTGACGACGTGCTGATTGACGGGGCAACCAACCCTGCCGCCATCTCCTCCGGCAAATACACTTTCAGCAATGTTACCAAAAACTACACCATCGTGGCGAACTTCAAATACAAAACCTACGACATCACTTCGTCGGTCAGCGGCACAGGCGGCATCATCAGCCCCAACGGTATCACCGCAGTAATCCACGGCGACGGCATCACCTACAGCATCATCCCCGACGCTAACTACGTCATCAAATCCGTGCTGGTGGACGGCAAAAACAACGCCGGCGCCGTCAGTTCCGGAACCTACACCTTCAACAACGTAACAGCAAAACACACCATCGTCGCCACCTTCGTCGTCGCCAAAGACGCCGAAGCGGAATACAACGAAAGCGCCGAAATCACCCTCTTCCCCAACCCAACGACAGGAGAGTTGAGAGTGGAGAGTGGAGAGTTGAGAGTTGAAACCATTGTGGTTTTCGATATGCTCGGCAGAAAAGTGATGACCGTTACCGAATCGCAAATCGCAAATCGCAAATCGCAAATTACCTTTGATATATCAAATGTCCCCGCCGGCGTCTATTTTGTACGCATACAAACAGAAAACGGCGTGGTAACAAGGAAGGTGGTGAAAGAATAGAAACGCAATTAAATTGTAGAGACGCAATGCATTGCGTCTCTACAATGATTTTGATGATTGATGTGATTGCTCATTTCATCATGTAAATTATACTACATTTGGAGGCTGTCTCATAAGTACGACAGCCTCTTTTTTTGTGCATTTTTATTGTATATTTTTTTGCAAAAAAGTTTAGATATTTGCAGAAAGCTTTGTACCCTCCTGACTTCGACACTTACTTTTTAAAACGTTTATAATATATAGAATATCAATTATTTAAAAAATTTTGGACACCGATTTGGACAGGGCAAACGCATTAAAATTTTCGGATTAAAATCATCCCGCATTCTATGATACAAACCAAGCATTTCGGATAAAAGTTATTAACAAAAATTAAGATGCGAATTACTACAAATTGAAAATGGTTTAGATAAGACGAACCGTATGAAAGGAGACTTTCACGTACGGTTCTGTGGAAGGCTTGGGGTGAGATTCCCTTTGCCTACCCGGCAGGGCTAAATGAGGTTTTTTTTTACAAAATTTTTTAATGCGCCTACCCCGGGGCGACAGAGACGTTGTCTGAACTGTGGTTTTAGTATGAGGTTCTGTGACATTCCGTGTATTTCGGCTACGCTCAATAACACCTCTGCGCCTCTGTGCTGAACCTACTCCTGCACATAAATCCGTTTCACCCTTGGCGAAATTCCCGTCAAAATCTCGTAGGGGATGGTTCCCGCTTGTGCGGCGAAGTCGGTGATGGATTGGTTTTCTCCGAAAATCTCGACGCGGTCGCCCTCTTTGGCTTCGACGCCGGAGAGGTCAACCATGCACATATCCATGCAGATATTTCCGATGATGGGGCATAGGATGCCGTTAATCCGGGCTTTTCCGTTCTTCTTCAAACTGCGGAGCAGCCCGTCGGCGTAGCCGATGGACAGGATGGCTATTTTTGCCGTTTTTTCGGTTTTATAGCCGTGATTATAGCCGACGAAGTCGCCGGCAGGAAGTTCTTTTATCTGAGAAATGGTTGTGTATAAACGATTTACAGGCAACAGTTGCTTTTGCTCTTCCGGCAGGGACGAAACGCCGTAAAGCCCGATGCCCAAGCGCACCATGTCGAACTGCGACTCGGGAAAGCGGATGGCGGCATGGCTGTTGTTGATATGCCGGAAAATCTTTTTATCCGGCATGGCGGCGATGATTTTTTTGCTCATCCGGTCAAAGTCCGCTATTTGTAGGCGTGTAAAGTCGTCCATGCGAGGGTCGTCGCTTCCTGCCAAGTGCGAAAAGAGCGATTGTACCCGACTATTTTTCAATGATAACACTCTCTGTATCAGGTAGTCAAGTTCGTGTTCCATAAAACCGAGTCGGTGCATGCCCGTGTCCAACTTGATATGAAAACGGACGATGCCCGAATGGTAGAACAGTTGGTTTTTCATCGCTTTTTCCAACATGTCCAACGTCCGGAAGTTATAGATTTCGGGTTCAAGGTCGTAGGCGATAATGTCTTCGAAACTTTCCTCTTCGGGATTCATCACCATGATTGGCACGGTTATTCCGGCTTTTCGCAACGTCACGCCCTCGTCGGTGTAGGCGACGGTCAGGTAGTTGACGCCGTAGTATTGCAACGTATTGGCGATTTCGTTGCCGCCGCTTCCGTAAGCCGACGCCTTCACCATCGCCATGATACCCGCCGGATAGACTTTGGAGCGGAAGTAGTTGAAATTGTGGATTAAAGCGTTCAGGTTCACCTCCAAGACCGTCTCATGCGTATGCTCTTGCAGGATGCGGTTGACGGTCTCAAAATGAAAAATACGCGCTCCTTTCAACAGGATTACCTCGTTGAAAAAGTTTATATCTTTCAGATTATCAATAAGTTTCTCTGTTGTGTCGAAGAAAAGGCTCTCTTCGGGGAATAGCATTTTGTGAGCGCTGATGCGACTGCCGACGCCGATAAAGCGGAAAAGTTCTTTCTCTCTGACCATCTCCGCCACATTGTGATAAAGCAGGGCATCCGGCTTGTCCGATTGCAGGATGTCGGAGAGAACCAGCGTTTTCCGTTGACAGTTTTTTTGGTGATGCAGGAAGTCCAAAGCGCCGCGCAACGAGTCAATGTCGAGATTGTAACTGTCGTTGACGATGACACATCCGTTGACGCCCTTTTGCAACTCCAACCGTAAGGCGACAGGCTTCAAACGGCTGATTTCTTCCGCAATAGCGTCCGCATCCATGCCGCAACACAGCGCAACCGCAAAACAGTGAAGCGTATTTTCGATGGATATTGTATCCGTAAACGGAACGGTAACGGTCATCTGCCGATTGTCAAAACGGAGTTTTAAAACGGAATGGTCGGAAGATGTCGTAATTTTTTCTATAAACAGTTGATTATCAGCATGATGACCCCACGAAAATAGTGGAATATCATGTTTTTTTGCAAAGAAACGGACTTCTTTGTCAACCATCTCCTGGTCGCTACAAAAGATGATTTTTCCAACTTGACGGAACAGTAACAGTTTCTCTTGGAGTTTTTCCCGTATGGAAGTAAAATTTTCTCCGTGCGCCTGTCCGATGTTGGTTATCAATCCGGTATGAGGTAAGATAATCTCTTGCAGGGCGGACATTTCACCGGTTTGCGAGATGCCGGCTTCGAAGATTGCCACCTCCGCGTGAGCGTCGGCTTGCACAACGGAGAGAGGAACGCCGATTTGCGAATTATAACTCTTCGGCGTAGCCGAAACACGAAAATGCCCCTCCATAATCTGCTTGAGCCACTCTTTGACGATGGTTTTCCCGTTGCTTCCGGTGATGGCGATGACGTGCGCCGCCAACTGCTGGCGATGGCGCTTGGCTATCGCTTGCAACGATCCGACTGTTCCGGATGTCAAGACAAACGTCGCTTCGGGAAACGCGGATACCGGAAACCGCTCATCGGAGATGACAAAGGTGCGCACGCCCTTCTGGTACAGATCTTCGATAAAATAATGCCCGTCGTTATGTTCGGTCTTGATGGCAAAGAAAACAGTCTTCGCCGGAAACAACAACAAACGACTGTCAATAAGAAACTCGCTAACCGTATTGTTTTCAGACGGTTGCATAAGTTTTCCATTGACGATAACGGCTATTTCGCGAGGCGTGATATTCATATTTTCAAAAACGTTTTGTTTGTTGAAAAATTGCTTTTTGTCGGTTAAGAAAAAACCGTCAAAGTTTTAACGCCTTGGCGGTTTCAAAAAATTTAAAAAAATGAAAAATGCTGTTTTACGGGTTCATCCACATTTCTGTCTCTTCATAGATAGTGTTATTGGCGCCGAAGTTGACGCGGATTATGTTGAAATCTAAGATGTTGACACCTTTATCGCCGTTCAGGTCATATCTCATGTCATAATTATTGCTTCCGATAGAACCCTCTTTGGAACGGATGGCGGTATAGTCTTTTTCGTCAATTTTCATGT
>Ga0099364_10002993_pt1 | contig 26640 bp, 28 predicted proteins | sample TergutTh196P3_FD_73070 | JGI IMG/M metagenome (GOLD analysis project Ga0099364, IMG submission 73070) | Microcerotermes parvus P3 segment gut microbial communities from Pointe-Noire, Republic of the Congo - Th196 P3 | ecosystem: Host-associated > Arthropoda: Insects > Digestive system > Gut ...
TGTCTTCTTGCTTTTGGTACGAAGTTTTACGTCTATAATCGCCAATTTATCGCCGTCATAGTCTCGTAATAAATGAGGGTCAGCTATTTCAATCTCGTCATAATCATCATCGGACAATAGCAAAAAAGCTTTCAAAAACCTCGTAAGGTCACCCATATCGCGCTCGTCTGCAAAGAAGAGCCGAAATACAACATCGCTTTTAACAGGCAAAATCGCCTTTATAATTCTACTGCTCAAAATAACACCTCGCTTTCTGTAATATTATTTTAGCATATTTGATTTTAAAAGTCAACCAATAAATTTATATATAACACCACCGCCCGACACATAACTGCCGGGCGGTGTTCAATTTGCGATAGACAATGTAGTGGACGGGCTTGCCCGTCCCCTACAATAATTGTCAATTGTCAATTGTACATTGTCAATTGTTCGTCAATTGTCCATCAACTGCCCAATATTCCTCTTTCTCATTCCTATGCGGTCTGCCCATTAGCATTTTCAGTGCTTCAATGGGCAGGGCATTGTCGAAACAGATTGCGCATAGGCGGTCTATAATCGGAACGCTTACACCGCGTTCTTTTGCTATTTCGCTTGCGATTTTTGCACAGGCGTAGCCTTCGACTGTGCCGACGTGTTTCACTGCTTCTTTGGCGGGCATTGCCTTTTCGCCAATCATTACCCCGGCGCGGTGGTTGCGTGAGTGTCGCGATGTGCAGGTAACGATTAAGTCTCCGATGCCCGAAAGCCCGGTAAAGGTCTCCCACTTCGCGCCCATGCTTACCCCCAATCGGGTAATTTCGGCAAGCCCGCGTGTCATAAGTGCGGCTAAAGTATTATCGCCATACCCCATGCCCTGAACGATTCCGCAACAAAGGGCGATGGGGTTTTTTAACGCCCCACCTAACTCACACCCGACAACATCATCCGAAAGATATATTCTAAACCACTCATTTTGCAATTTTTCTTGGACTGTCAAAGCCGCGGCGGTGTCTTTGCTTGCGCATGTAACCGTTGTAGGCATACCCCTGCCCACCTCTTCGGCGTGGCACGGGCCGGTCAACACTACAACGGGTGAGCGGGGGAAGAACTCTGCAATTACTTCACTTTGAAGTTTATGCGTCTTCTCCTCAAAACCTTTGCCCACATTTACAATAGTTTTGGCTTTTATAAAAGCGGCTTTTTCAGCCACCTCTCTTATAACAGCAGAGGGAATGGCGAAAACAAGAAAATCACATTCCCCAACAGATGAAATGTCGGTGGTTATATTTATACCGGGCGGAATTTTCACCCCCGGTAATAGTTTTTTATGCTCCTTGTCACGAATAATGGCATCTCTTTCGTCTTGAAACTTAGTCCAAACATTAACCGTGTGTCCCGCATTCGCAAACATTACGGCTAACGCTGTGCCGAAGCCACAGCCTAAAATTGTGATTGTTGATTTGTTTGACATATCACACCTAATCCTTTAACCCTCTAACTCTCTAAGCCTCTAACCCTCTAACCCTTATTGCCGAGTTTCTTCTCTGTCCCGGCGCGAAGCCGCTTTATGTTTTCGCGGTGCATAACAATGACGAGCAAGCTAATTATTGCACTTAAGGCGCAGTTAACCCATGCTGTCGGCTCTTCTCTAATAAGGCTTAATATTAACACGCAAACGAAATACAAAGAGCCGGCAATAACCGAACCTAACGAAACATAGCGTGTAATTGCCACTATTATGGCGAAAATGCTGATTAAAATAGTGGCACTAATCCAGTCAACGGCATAAAGAACAGAAACCGCCACTAAAACGCCTTTTCCCCCTTTAAATCCGTAATAAACAGGGAACACATGCCCGAGTACCCCAAACACTGATGCCAAATATCCGACATAATTCATCCCGTTAGTAATGTCTGCTGTGTCAATTCCACAAAGGTATAAAAACGCCAAACGGACTGAAATAACAGCCAACACGCCTTTTGAGACATCTAAAAACAACACCGCCGCCGCCGTCAATTTCCCCTGCGTACGCAAAGCATTAGTAAGCCCGGCGTTACCCGAGCCCTGTTCTCTTATATCGCCGCCCGACTTAAACTTAGTGAGCATAATAGCAGGATTAAACCCACAAATAAGATAAGGCAACAAAGCAGCAAGAAAAAAGCATAAAATTAACATGAAGCTACTCTTTCCTTTCTCTTACAACAATTCTAATTGGGGTTCCGTCGAGAGAGAAGGCCTCTCTTATTTGGTTTTCTATATATCGCTGATACGAAAAATGGAAAAGCTGTTCGCTGTTGCAGAAAACGACAAATGTGGGGGGCTTTACACTCGCTTGTGTCATGTAATAGATTTTCAGGCGTTTTCCGCGGTCGGTGGGCGGCTGAACTCTTGCCGTGGCTACCGATAAAAGGTCGTTTAGTTTTCCTGTTGTAATGCGGCGTGCGTTTTGTTCGCTTGTTACTTTTATAAGCTCAAATAACCTGTCAATGCGTTGCCCCGTGAGTGCCGATATAAACACAAACGGCGCGTATGACATAAATGAAAAGCCGCTTTTAAGCTCATTTTCGTATTTCTTCATGGTTTTGCCGTCTTTCTCAATCGAGTCCCACTTGTTTACGGCAATAACGGTTGCCTTACCCTTTTCGTGGGCATAACCGGCAACCTTGCTGTCTTGTTCGGTGAACCCTTCGTTGGCATCTATGAGCATAACGCAAACGTCAGCGCGTTCAACCGCCATATATGCACGAAGCACGGAATATCTCTCAATGTTTTCATTGACCTTTGATTTTCTTCTTATTCCGGCGGTGTCAATAAAGACGAACTTGTTATCGCCTTTAGTGATAACAGTGTCAATCGCATCTCTCGTAGTACCCGCTATTGGGGACACTATAACTCTTTGTTCACCCGCTATTTTGTTGATTAGTGATGATTTTCCGACATTGGGTTTTCCAATCACCGCCACTTTTATATAGTCATCGTCATATTCATCGCCGTCATGCGGTGGCAACAGCTCAACAACCTTGTCTAAAAGGTCACCTGTGCCATGTCCATGCACTGACGACACAGGGAACGGTTCATCTAACCCCAAGTTATAAAACTCGTAAACCTCATCGGGAACGCCCCCGGTGGTGTCGCATTTATTAACGCATAGCACAATAGGCTTTCCCGACTTTTGAAGAATTGAAGCAACGTCACTGTCAGTTGAGGTAACGCCCGATTTTAAATCAGTAACCAAAATAATCACATCTGCGCTGTCGATGGCTAATTGCGCTTGAAACCGCATTTGACTTAGTATAATATCTTTTGAATCAGGCTCAATTCCCCCTGTGTCAACCAACATAAAGTTGCGATTTTTCCATTCAGCTTTGCCGTAAATGCGGTCGCGAGTAACGCCGGGTGTGTCGTCAACTATAGACGTACGCCGCCCGGTGATTTTATTAAAGAGGGTTGACTTTCCCACATTAGGGCGACCAACCACCGCAACAATGTTCGCCATTTTTTTCAAAAATGTCCTTTCTATACTATCGCATTAACTAACGACATGCCATCATTTTCAACAAGTTGTACTTTTATACCGAGTTTTTCTTCTACGTCTAAGATAGTCTTTCCGTCTAAAAATAAGCCGTCAACGTTCAGCATGGTTTTCGGGAGCAATAACTGCTCCCCTAAATCTTTGCCGCTTAGCTGTTCGATTATATCATATGCCGTTATTAAACCTGCTACGGTTATAGTTTCGCCGAAAAAGTTGTTTGTTATTCCGTAAACGCGCAGGTTCGGATTAACCGCGCCGACTAACTCGCTAATAAGCGGTTGAGCTAATAATCCTGTTGCTATTGACATGCGCGAGGTTGCGCGCCTTTCGCGAATAGCGTTTACGAACTCTTCACGAAAGCTTCTCCACATTCCAACACCATTTTCATATTGAGGATAATCTTCATAATAATTTTCGGGTGGAATGTCTTTGCGCGCCGTCAAAAAAAACTCATCGGCGGCATAAACCAATCTCTTTTTATGCTTACGCTCCATTTGAGCCCCAAAACTGTCAACTATTTTTATTACATCTTCAGCCGATTCTTTAGTGAAAGTGTCTAAGTGAAAAAGCGAGTCGCGGAATTTAGTCAACCCTGCGGGAACACAGGCAATGCTCTCAACATTGGGGAAAAGAGCGGTTAAGTCGGATAGAGTCCGCTCTAATTCAACGCCATCGTTTATTCCGCGGCACACCACAATTTGACAATTGATTGGCGGACACGATGAGTTTGCAATTTTGTAGAGGTATTTCAGTGACTCGCCTGCACGAGGGTTGTTCAGCATAAAGTCGCGAAGTTTCGGGTTGGTGGTGTGAACCGAGATGTTAAGGCTGAGTTTCATCTCGATAATTCGCTCAACGTCACTTTCTTCAAGATTGGTGAGTGTAATATAGTTTCCCTGCAAAAACGAAAGGCGTGAGTCGTCATCTTTGAAATAAAGGCTGTCACGCAATCCGCACGGCAATTGGGAGATGAAGCAGAAAATGCAGCTGTTGCGGCAACTTTGTTTTTGCGCCATAAGAAAACTCTCAAACTCTAAACCAGGCTCCCAAAACTCACCTTTTCCGATTAGAACTCGTTCTATCGGCGGCTCGCCCGGAGCTGAAGTTAAACCCGCGCGTGAGCTATTGCAAATAGAACAAACATGTTCTCGGTCTGCCTGCGGCGGCTCGCCGCAAGAGAATAGAATTTTTGCACTTTTGTCATGAAGATAATATTGATAGTCTAAGACATCATTTATTTTATGCCCGTTTATAGAAATAAGAGTGTCTCCCGCTCGTATGCCGGCTTTCCACGCATCAGAACCGGGTCTGACTTTTGCTACTTTTGGATGTTTACTATTTTGCACCGTCAGTAGCCGCCTTTAGATTTTTAGGTTTTTCTTTTTTTTCCGGTGTCTTTACATTTTGACAGACTGCAAGCCCTAATACCGCCATAAACATCGGGTATACCTGCACCATTGTGACCCCGAAAAATGCCCCGACAAGATAGGCGAATGCCCCCGACAAGAATGCTATATCACATGCTCTTAGTGCTTTTTTGTTTCTTAAGGCGCGCCAAAAGACCATAAAGCAACCCATTGTGTAGGCAAGTCCTGCAATAATACCGAAAAAGGCGGTTTGTTGCAGATATTCGTTGTGCGTGCGCTGTGCATCGCCGCCGACTTTGTGGGATTCTGCTTCAAGTTCATACCAGATTCCGTCACTTCCCCAACCGAATATGGGTTTTTCGCCTATATATCTTACCGTATGAGTCCAAAGATGCCAACGTAATGTTCCGAAATGCTCTTGTGCATCACCTTGTAATACACTCTGGGTCTCACCGACAAATCGTTCTGCTTTGTCTGATATGGGGGTATCAGTTCGCGTTATAAACACGAACGCCAAAATACCTATTATAATCCCCGAACACACAACAATTTTATGCAGTTTCCCCGTCCTCGTGATGGCGTATATTACGAAAACCAAAGCCATTCCCATATGAATTGAAACAAGAGCCCCTATGGAGGTAAGGAAAATTATATATACGTAAGTAACAAGAAAGCCAAATCCGCATATACATCGCCAAACAATTCGTTTTAAGAACACCGCGAGTGCCAACATGAGCGCGCCTGTCATTGCCAAATAATAACCGTGGTGGTTATAGTTTGAAAACACGCCGACTTCGGTGTTGAGCATAATGTTATAGGAGTTTCTGTTTTTCACCGCTTGAGTTAACTCTGGCAAGACTTCTTCATAAAATTCATCAAGCATACCCTCAGGGAACTCAAAATCAGGGGCGTTCACGTCTAAGCCCATTGAGACCGCACGTTGAGTTGCCGCTTCTAAAAATAGGGGGTTGTCTTGAGAAATGAACTGCGGCAGTGCCGAAAGGTTCAGATATACTCCCAAAATCGCAAGAATGATTGCGCCGCCTGAAAAGACATAAGCTAAGAAGTTTTTAAGTCTTTCTTTTTGCACAAATGATGCCGCAAAAAAGATAAATACATAAAGAGAAAAGGTAATAAGGCCCTCTCTCTTAAACGAAAGCCCGTAAAGGTTTATGTGCTGCTGTGTTTCTGAAGCAGTAAAACTGTGCACAAAAGTAGACAAGCTCATCCAAATCAAATATATTGAAAAACAAAAATATTCGGTGTTTTTGAATATGATTAGCTTTGCCATTTCTTTAAAGCCAAGGCGGCGATGTTCAAAATAAAGGGTGATGAACTTCAAAACCACCAACGCCGCACAAAGTGACGCGCTTATAAAAAAGCCGTTGATAAAAACCGCATCTTGCCTTTGTTGGTCTGCTAAATTCTTAATGTAAGATATGATTGGCATGGAAAAGATAAAAACCATAATCAAAAATATGGCGTATTCTATATATGAGCTTCCATACCTGTCCGAATTTGAGAAACTTCTCGATGACCTTCTTCCCATTTGTAAAACGTCTCCTATACATGAAAAATAAACGGGCGGCGTTTAAGCCGCCCATACTGTCAACCATCGAGTGTCAACTGTCAACCGTCAACTGTCAACTACCATCAGGCTTCCATAGCAATGACTTCTTTGCCCTTATAAAAACCGCACAAATCACAAACCTTATGGGGAGCTTTCAACTCGCCGCAGTTAGTGCAACGCGAAAACGCGGGCGCGGATAATTTCCACACCTGCGACCGTCTTTTGTCGCGTCTGGCTTTAGAGACCCGATTCTTAGGAACCGCCATTTTTTTGCACCTCCCCTTCTATTATAATAATGTAAAAATCAAAGCAAGTACCATTATATCACATAAACATTTGCTTTGTCAATAGAATTATAAATATTTTTTTATATTTTCAGGAATTTCGGCAATATCGGCAGAGAAAGTGAACACTATGTTCGTCCCCGACGATATGCAGGATATGTTATCGAACATTTTTCCCACCTGTTCTAAATCACGCCCGACAACGCTAAGTACTCCGTCAATAAAAATATCGGTGCAATCATAATTTGAAGCTAAAAGCCCCGCAACAAACCCGAACATCGCCTCGGTGGTTTTAATTTTATAGTCTTCAATATTGATGAGCCTGATTTTATGATAGATGTCAACATTAAGCGATGAACCCACTTGAATCGCGACGACATTCCCTTTGCTGTTTTTTTCGGCAATGTGTATTTCGTGGATAAGATGTTTTGTTTTACCCGAACCTCTTCTCCCCGTAATTAATTTAACCATGACGTTTTTACCCCTTCACATTTATTTAAACATTTTTAAACGTTTTTAAACATTAATTTTAGCCTCTAATGCCGCTCTTTCTTTTTCATATCCGCTTTTACCGAGAAGGGCGAACATATTCTTTTTATAACTTTCAACGCCGGGTTGGTCAAACGGGTTTACCCCCAACATATAGCCACAAATGGCGCAGGCTTTTTCAAAGAAATAAATTAAATAGCCCATCTCTTTTTCGTTAAGTTGTTCGAGTTCTAACACGATGTTTGGGGTTCCCCCTTCGGTGTGGGCAAGAACAGTTCCTAAAAATGCTTTTTGGTTAACCACAGACATATTTTGATTTGAAAGAAAGTTTAAGCCATCGGCGTTTTCGGGTTCGTCTTTTAAGAAGAAATCTTCACGCGCCTGTTTTACGTTTATGACGGTTTCAAAGATTATATTTGAGCCGTCTTGTATATACTGTCCTAAAGAGTGCAGGTCAGTGCTAAAGACCGCCGATGCAGGGAAAAGCCCTTTTCCGTCTTTACCCTCGCTCTCACCGAACAGCTGTTTATACCACTCGTTCATCATGGCAAGTGAGTTTTCATATGCGATTAACATTTCGATTTTTCTGCCCCTATTATAGAGGATGTTGCGCAAAGCGGCGTATTTATAACACTCGTTTTTATTTATGTCGGGTTGTTTAAAGTCCTCGAAAGCCTCAGCCGCGCCCTGCATTAGCGCATCAATATCACAACCAGCACAGGCAACAGGCAACAGCCCGACAGCCGTGAGTACAGAGAATCTGCCGCCGATGTCATCGGATATGACAAAGCTTTCGTACCCTTTTTTGTCGGCTAATTCTTTAAGCGTACCCCGTTTTGCATCTGTTGTCGCATAAATCCGCTCTCTTGCGCCCTGTTCGCCGTATTTTTTTTCAATAAGCTCGCGGAACACCCTGAACGCTAAGGCAGGTTCGGTGGTTGTCCCCGATTTTGAGATGATGTTAATTGAAAAATCGCGCCCCTCAATAAGCGAGAGCACTTCATTAAGATAGGTGGGGCTGATACTGTTACCGACAAAATAAATCTCCGGCAACTTTTTGTTTCGCGCTAAGGAGTTATACAAAGTCGAACGCAACCCCTCAATCACAGCCCGCGCCCCTAAGTAAGAGCCGCCTATACCAATCACCAACAGCACCTCGCTGTCAGCCATAATTTTTTTCGCCGCCTTCTTAATTCGTGCGAATTCATCACGCTCAAAATTAAGTGGCAGGTCAAGCCACCCCAAAAACTCATTCCCAAGCCCCGTTTTTTCAGCAAGCGCAGTGTGAGCCGCCGTAACAGCCCCCTGCATGGCACTAAGCTCATGCTCGCGAACAAAGTCTTTCAGATAACCACAGTTAACTTTTAAAGCCACAAACATACCCCCTTATAACAGTTTGACATTCTTCATCTATTATATATCAAAATTCCAAATTTTTCAATATATTTTAGTATAATAAACATTTTTGTACATTTTTCACAATTTTATTTAACAAATTCAGAACAATTGTCAATTGACGAAAAATTCTTTCACAATTATTGAAAAACTTTTAGTGAATGTTAGCTCCTCAGCGGCTTCGGCAGTTATTATTTCGCTTTTGAATAGAGGAATGTCTTTAGCTTTCACTTCAACGTAGCCTATTTTTTGAGCCTTCTCCACCGGAGCGTTCACCTGCTCGGGAATGTTATAGCTATATTCCAACTCATCGTGCGTACCCTTAGGGATTATAAAGTTTATGGGCGCATTAAGTTTCAACCCGATTTTCTTTGGGACACCGTTGGGGACATTTAAAAACGGCAGATTTTCAGTTTCGATAATCGCCGTATAACGCTCAAAGTTTTCAAAACCATTGTCTAAGAGAGCGGCGCATTTTTGGGTTCTCTCGTCATCATTTCGCGCCCCTAAGGTGACGGCAATGAGACTCATTCCATCACGCCGTGCTGCTACGCTCAGGCAAAATCCCGCCGCATCTGTGGTGCCAGTTTTCCCTCCCAAAATTCCATCGTATGAATCCGCCAATTTGTTTGTGTTGAGCAGTTGGGTTTCGCGCTGCGTTCCTGTTCTCACTGAGCTTAGTCTAATTCTGTAGAACTCATCGAAAACATCATGCTCAAACAATTTAGACGTAATAATGCTTATATCCTTCGCACTTGAATAGTGGTTTTTGTCATCAAACCCGACACATCCGGTGAAATTTGTGTTTTCAAGAGCCAACTCTCGCGCTCTTTGATTCATAAGCTCTACAAACGACTGCTCGTCAGAACTTATATGTTCGGCAACAGCCACACTTGCATCATTAGCCGAGCTAATTATAACCGACTTTAATAAGTCGCTCACAGACATTACTTCACCCGCTTCAAGCCAAATAGTTGAGCCGCCAACTCCACTCGCATAAGGTGATACGGTGACGTTGTCGGACAAATTAAGCGTTCCCTCTTCAATTTTTTCGGCGGCGATTAACAACAACATGATTTTTGTTAACGAAGCAACAGGCAATCTCGCGTTTTCATTTTCTGCAAACAAAACCTGCCCTGTTGAGCTTTCAATCAAGATTTGTGCGGTTTTCTCTTGAGCGGCGGCAGAGGGTAAAAATGTCAAAAACAACAGTAAAAACAAAGAAGCAACATAACGTTTCATGGCAATATTTCCTTTCAGCGGCGGGCCGCCGCAGGCAAATTGGCGGGCCATCGTAGGCAAATTTTAGAACTCTAAAATAGTCTTTACTGTTTTTTTTGAAATATGCCACACATAAAAAACTCACGCGCTGATTTGCACGTGAGTTTTTGTGTTTTTTGTTCGCATTGCCTATTACGCTGTCAAAATCTTCACATGTTCAATGATGATTGGGGTTTCGGGGACACTCATTTCATTGTTGGCAGACATTGTGACAGGGACATCTGATATTTTGTCTATTACTTCAAAACCGTCAAGCACTAACCCGAACACTGTGTAGCCGCCGTCTAAAAACGGGACTCCGCCCCAACGCTCATACCGCTCTACAACGTCATCGGTGATGTTCTCGTATAAGTCTAACATGTTTGAGTAATAATCATAATTGCTTTGAGCGTATTTTATATAGTTTTCGTCGTTTGATTCGAGCGCGGCTTTAATCTCAGCTTCCATTTCCGGCATATACACCATGACATCAGGGATTATTTGCGCGCCTAACTCGTTGAGTTTGTTTGTGTCTTTCCCGTTTACGATATAAAATTGCGCGCCACATTCACCTAAACCGCTTTTCGCCATAGACACCGCGCCGTAAAAATGTCGCATATTCGCGTTTATTTCTACACCATAGGATAAAGCATCGGGGTCTGTAAGCCCGTCACCGTTTAACGAACCGCCTTGAATCATAAAATCTTCCATAATGCGGTGAAAGTTCTTGCCGTCATAATATCCTTCTTCGGCAAGCCTTATGAAATTTTCTACCGCCACCGGCGCGTATTCGGGATAGAGCTTAATCGTCATCTCACCAAAGCCTTCAACACTCATGAGTGCGTATTTTTCGCCCGGTAAAATTTCAATGTCGCTATGCGGTTTGTCGGAGTTGTCGTCAACGCTGTTGGCAATCCCCTCACTTGTTGTTTCTGTGACAGAAGCCTCTTCTTCGTTTTGCTGAGGGCGGCAACCTGAAAACAAGACAGCCGCCGCTAAACAGGCTATGAATAATAATTTTAACTTCATATAAATTTTTATCCTTTCTTTTATTAATATATTTACTATCATAGCACATAACCGTTTAAAAATCAACAAGTTTTTAAGAATTTGCTCTTATTAATTCTGCTGTGTTTTCATAAGAATCGTGAATGAAGTAAGAAAGGTTTTGGAAATAAGGTCTGTAATATAGTTTCTCAAACTTATCGGCGAAATATTTTTGAGTGTCAATCCTTACCGCGCCTATTTCGTTTCCTATGTCTCTGTAGTTTTCAAGGCTCATAAAATCGGCTTTGAATGTTTCAATGAAAACTTCTTTGTCGATAAAAATTTTCTCATACGAAGGGCGTTTACCAAAGATTTCCACTTCAATTGAGAAAGCTCTGTAGGCTTCGTCAGTATCCTCTAAAACCTTCTCTAAAGCCAACATTTCCATTTCGCGGTATTCTTTGGAATAGAACAGCTCCTCTAAGTCGACATTTGGAAGATAAACCCGTCTTATTATTTGCCTGCCATCTTTCAAGTTATACTTGAACGTGGAGTTGTTGTATCTGTAGGCGTGACCCCGTGAATCTGAATTCATATAATTGGTGTGTAGTCGGATTACGGTTTTGATGTTTTCTGGTTCTTTAAATACTATTCCGCCGTATAACTCATTTCTGTTATAAGCACCGCCCCAGTCAACCACTTCCTCGGGAGTCGCGAGAATCGCCGCGACTGTGAAGGCGTTTTCGGATGGCCCCCATCCCGCGACCACTTCAACCGACGCGATGTTGTTTTCATCGGGCAGATATTTATAAATCCCGAAGCTGTCAAACGAATACAGAGTATAGGCTATTATAATTGAGCCGACAACCGTCACGGCATATCTTATTCCGGCTGTCTTCATTTTCTTGAAATCGCGGTTGGTTATTACCTCAATTACTAAAAAGAGTATGGCGGTAGTCATAACCATTCCGAAAAAGGTCGCGGGTGATAAAAATGTATCGTTGCTTAATTCTCTGCCTGCTATTATAAAGAGAGAGGTAACGCAGAATATTATTGCTGTAATGTAAACATGGTATACAATTTTGAAAGCGAACGGCATACCTACTCTTTCAACACTTCTCTTTTTTGCCAAAGCCGCTGCCGCCGCTATAAAGCCGCCCATAATCAGAACAACCGGAATAATTATTTCAGCTTTAAGCGCGAAAAATTCACCGGAGAAAACGGGGCCTACAGCTCCGAAAAAGAATCCCATCGGCGTTGTGGTTGTCATAACGATATCAAACCATTGCTCATACGCCAAAGAGGGGTGCCTCAAAGCTAAAGAGTAGAAAATCGCGATTAACGATGGTACTAAAACGCTGAAAACAAAGGGATAAGCTGCCGCTTCAAACACCCTCGCGCTGAGAGATGTGCAGAAAACCACCATCGAGTATAAAAACAGCAAAAACACAAATCCCACAAGAATGCCCTCAAGCATTATTCTCCAGTAAGCATCCGGCTCCATCATTATTGACGGCGCGCCTATAAAGAAAATCAAACATGCCGTCAGTGCACTTAAAACGTAAAGTATAAGATTGGGGACAATTCCCGCCGCAAAGTCGCACCAAAATCGTTCTTTTCGGGTGATGGGCAGGGCATAACTCACGTCCACCAGCACGCGATTGTTATAATAAGAGAACATGTTTATTCCGTTAAGATAAACCAAGAAGGCAACACCGATAAGAGATGCCACGCCCAAAGCACTTAACATGACAGCAAATTGCCCCAGTTCTTCCGCGAAAATTGAGCTGTTTTCGCTGTCTAAAATGCAGGTCGCCAACGCTAATCCGGGAAGCGACAAAATAGAGAAAATCACGTTAAATATAATTGCCGTTGAGTTTCTTTTAATTTTATAACCTAAATATTTCATTGCCTTAGATTTTGTGTTATTTATTGGACTGTCTTGCGAGACCGTCAATACCGACTGCATACTCATATCCTAACACCTCCATTTCGTAAATAAAAACTTCTTCCAACGTAAGCGGAACAACATCAACGAACTTCGGGGTAAACTGATTTAGTTTCCCTATAATTTCGTCACGCGCCCCTCTTGCGATAAACTGTACTACACTGCCGCTTTTAGTGTGATGAAGCAACTGTAACCCCGCTTTGGTTAACGTTTCAACGGTGGCATCGCCCTCAAAAGCCGCCTGTATTTTTTGAATGTCTGATTTTAATGTATCAAGTTCGCGGTTAAAGACGACCTTGCCCTTGTGCAAAAGCCCGGCTGTGTCACAAAACTCGTCAATTTCTTTGAGGTTATGCGATGATATAACCGTTGTCATGTTATTGTCAAGCATTTCATCCACCAACATTCTCTTGACAATTATTCGCATGGTGGGGTCTAACCCGTCAAACGCCTCGTCGAGCAAGAGATAATCAGGGCGACATGAAAGCGCGCAAACCACTACCGCTTGACGTTTCATTCCTTTTGAAAACATTGAAAGTTTCTTTTGTTTGGGTAACTCTAACACCTTCCATAAGCTCTCGAACTTTTCATCTGAAAAGCTGTCATAAAAAGTCTTGAAATAATCCCTCATTTCGGTTAAAGTAAAGTTGTTCCACTGGATTGTCTCATCGTTGATAAAGAATATTTTTTCTAAAAGCGCGGGGTTGTCATAAACCGCGGTGCCATCGACAGTGACACTGCCATTTTCGGGACTGTATATTCCCGAAATTAAGCGTAAAATCGTTGACTTTCCTGCTCCGTTTGAGCCTAAAAGCCCAAACGCCGTCCCTTTGTTGATTTCGAGTTCAACGTTGTCGAGCGCGATAAAATCATCGAAATTTTTGGTGACATTTTTAAGAGCAATCATTCACATTCCCTCCTTACAAAAATTTATTTGCGCGTGAAGTTCGTCTTTGGACAGCCCACGTTCAACCGCCGCGAGTACAGCCATATTAAACTCGTGTAATGCCCTCTCACGCAACAGGTTAATCGTCTGGGCGCGTTTGGCGACATAACTGCCTCTTGCCGGAACAGAATAAGTTAGTTTGTCTTTCTCTAAATTTCTGTAGGCTTTTTGAACCGTGTTCGGGTTGATTCCTAAATCTTTGGCAACCTCACGAACGGCGGGCAACTTGTCGTCTTCTTCTAATGCGCCGGAAGCAATAAGCTCTGATATTCGACTGTAAAGCTGTTCATACAGCGGAACACCGCCTTTCAAGTCGAGCGAAAACATATTCATTCCCCCTTTGTATTAACTGTGATAATACACATTATAACAGTTCTTGCTTAATATGTCAATACTTATTTTAAAAAAATATTGTTTTTTTTTTTGTTTTGTGTTAGAATTAGATAAGAACAATAAAAAGGGGGAGAAATATGACGATTAGGGATATATCAAAACTGCTCAACTGTAAAGTGTTGGGGGGCGATGACAATTTAGAGCACACGGTACATACTGCTTGCGGCTCGGATTTGATGAGTGACGTGCTTGCTTTTGTTAAAGACCAGGCGGTGTTGCTCACCGGGTTGTTGAACCCGCAGGTAGTCAGAACTGCCGAGATGATGGATATTGTCTGCATAGTTTTTGTTCGCGGCAAAACTCCGAGCGATGAGGTAGTTAAACTTGCCAACGAGAGAAATATAGCCACACTGTCCACAACTTGCAGCATGTTTGAGGCGTGCGGACGATTATACGCCGATGGACTTAGAGGAGGGGTACTTGTATGAACATATTAGAGCTTAAATATACTATTCCGGGTGATGATTTTACAAGAGCGGGAGAGGCAAGTTCGGCAATTAAGCGAAAACTCAAGCAAATGGGGTTTCCGCCCGATTTAATAAGGAATGTCTCGATTGCCACTTATGAGGGTGAAATTAATTCGGTTATCCATGCAAACGGGGGAAGTGTCAGCGTGTCAATAGACGATGAGGCGGTCACTATAGTGATTGAAGATACAGGCAAAGGCATTCCCGATATAGAAAAAGCAATGCAAGAAGGTTTTTCCACCGCACCCGACTCCGTTCGTTCGTTAGGTTTCGGCGCGGGAATGGGCCTTCCGAATATGAAAAAATACACCGACGAAATTCACGTAGAATCGCAAGTCGGCAAAGGAACAAAAGTAACTATGAAATGCAGGATGACATAGAGATGAGATATAGATGAGATAGCGATGAGATAGGGCTGAGAAAGGAATGTGTATGGATAAATTTTATCATTCAGTGCATCTTGAACCCGACTTATGTAAAGGTTGTATTAACTGTTTAAAACGCTGCCCGACTGAGGCCATACGAGTAAGAAACGGGAAAGCGAGCATAATAAAGGAATATTGCATAGACTGTGGTGAATGTGTCAGAATCTGCCCTCACCACGCAAAAAAAGCGGCGACAGACAAAATTGAAGATTTAAACAAGCATAAATATAAAATCGCACTGCCGCCGCCGTCTCTCTATGCTCAATTTAACAACTTAGATGATAAGTCGTTGGTGTTAGATGCCCTCTTGTCTATGGGCTTTGACGATGTATTTGAAGTGGCGGCGGCGGCTGAAATCGTCTCAGAGATAACAAGAAAACTGTTGGCGGGCAAAGACAACTCTTTACCCTTGCCGCGCGCTCTTCCCATAATATCTTCCGCTTGTCCCGCAATTACGCGGCTTATACGGGTTAGGTTTCCCAACCTTATTGACTTAATATCGCCGCTTACATCACCGATGGAAATCGCCGCCGAAATGGCAATAGAAAGAGCGTTAAAGCAAACATCATTTTCACGTGACGAAATAGGGGTGTTCTTTATAACGCCTTGCCCTGCAAAATATGCCGCTATTAACTCACCTTTAAGAAAAGAAAAGTCAAAAGTCAGCGGCGCACTCTCAATGAGCGAACTCTACCCCATGTTACTTCACCACATGAAGCAAATAAGTTCTAATAAAATTGTGCTGCCAATAACAAATCAGACGGCAATGACAGATATTCCCACAACTTCAGGAAGAATCGGCATCAGTTGGGGTGGGCGCGGTGGTGAGGCAGGGGGGCTGATTACCGACAACATTTTAGCGGCAGACGGCATTGAAAACGTAATTCGCGTGCTTGAAGATTTAGAGGACGATAAGCTGAAAAACCTTCATTTTATCGAACTTAACTCTTGCAATGGCGGTTGTGTGGGCGGTGTTCTTACTGTAGAGAACCCCTATATCGCCAATGTTAAACTTAACGCTTTAAGAAAATACCTGCCGGTTTCGGGTATGAGGCTCAACGAAGGCAAAATCCCCGAATGCGCTTTCAGCAAAGGGCGGATTGTGTATCTGCCGGTTTATAACTTGGGCGACACTGTTTCACAGTCGATAAAGGTTATGAAAGAAGCGGACAGCGTAATGAAGGAATTACCCGGCTTAGACTGCGGTTGTTGCGGCGCACCAACCTGCCAAACCCACGCCGAGGACGTAGCACGAGGAACAGCCTCAAAGAATGACTGTATACACATTATGAGAGAGTATATGAGCCAATTGAGGGTTGACAATTAAATGTAGGGGACGGGCTTAAACTTCGATGAATTGCTTAAAAGTTATCAAATCAGCTTTTGCAATTTCGTTATGTTTGACAACGACTTCGGAAGTAGTGATGGAACAAGCAGGTTAATTTGCACAATTGCAACAATAACAGCGAAATAAATTTGGAGTGTGAAAAATGAATATAAAAGAATTGATTGAAAAGTTTGCCTCCGGCGGCTCGCCGGTTGAGATTATAAACGAGGCTGATTTTTCGAGGGAGTTGAGTTGTGTCTATTGTTGCGATTTGTTGAGTGTTGTTATGGGAAAAGCCCCTGCTGATTGTGCTTGGGTGACGGTTATGGGCAACTTAAACAGTGTTGCGGTCAGCGTGTTGGCTGATATATCGCTCATAGTCATTGCCGAAAACTCACCCATTGACCAAAATGCCATTGACAAAGCACGAGAAAAAGAGGTAAACATCATAAAAACCAAACTGCCTATATTTGATATGGCGACTAAGATAGATTTTTGGTTAAAAAAATGAAAGTAAGTTATGATTTGCACGTTCATTCTTGCTTGTCGCCTTGTTGCGATGATGAGTCCACGCCGGCAAACATTGCGGCTTTGGCGGCTTTAGTGGGATTGGACGTTGTTGCCTTGAGCGACCACAATACATCAAAAAATTGCCCTGCATTTTTCGCGGCGGCAGAACAAGCCGGAATTGTTCCTATAGCAGGGATGGAATTGTCCACCGTTGAGGAAATTCATTTGCTGTGCCTGTTCCCACAGCTTGAAAAGGCAATGAATTTTGATGAATATGTTTCAAAGCGGCTGTTCCCCATAAAAAATGAGCCGAAAATATACGGCAATCAATATATAATGGACAGCGATGACAATATCACGGGTGTAGTGGAAACCGGTCTTATTCACGCAACGTCAATCGAAATATATGAGGTTGAGCGGTTAATGAAAGAGTTCGGCGGCGTTTTCGTCCCTTCTCACATCGACCGTGATGCTTTCAGCATTATTTCGTCGCTTGGTACAGTTCCGCATGATTGCGGCTTTAAAACCGTTGAAATATACTCAAAAGAAAAGGTCGATGAACTAAAACGGCTCTACCCGTTTATAAATAACTGCAAAATCATTCACAACAGCGATGCCCACATGTTAGAAAAGATTTCTTTGCCTGTTAACAAACTGACTGTGAAAGAAAGGACAGCTGTGGCGGTGTTGGAGTGGTTGAGTGAATGAGTAAACCAAACACCCCCCGAAAAGGGGGGTGCTAAGACCGCTAACGCCGTGGCATGGCATATAAAACCCGCACAAAGCAGGGTGGGTAAGATCACCTGTAGGTTCACGCTCCCTTCGTCCTCGAAAGAGGGAGGTCTGCAATCCGCTGACAGAGTAGAAATCCCTATTTATATGTGTTGGATTATAACGAACCACACTTAAACGCACGAAGCAGTAAGAAACCGCGTTGGCAGGTTCTCGCACGCTCATTCGAGCCGCGCTGAAGACATTCCCTCAAAAATTATTCTTCTTTCTGAAAACTTTCAAAATGCTCGATAAACAGGTCGCCTATCTTTGCATAAAGGGTGTCGTCTTCTATTGTGCCTAAAAAGAACTCGCCGTCTTTTTCAATTTCTTTGAGAATTATGAACTCAATTTCGTCGCCCTCGCTGTCTAAATCTTCAACGTACGGGACTAACGCTACATAGCTCGCGCCTTCATAATCAATACTGTCGATTATTTCAAAGGGTTCGCCATCAAGGTCGACTATTTCAGGCTCGTATTCTTCAGACTCGCCTAAAACATTTTTATCAATATCAGCCATTAAACTTTTCCTTTCGTTGTCATTTTGTGATTTCATTATACATCAAAACGAGTGAAATGTCAACAGGAAAATTTAGTTTTTTTTTAGCCTAAATAATAAAAGTCATCTCCGGGCAACGCTGAGCCTATAGAAGTTGCGTCAAAATCGAACATAACCTCATAATAAGCTTTAAGCCTTTCTTTCATAGGGTTGCCGTGGAAAAAGACAATATCGCGAAACGGCAGGCGCGCCGCAACCTCAGCAGACTCCATTATATTATGTCTTTCGATGAGTTCAGCCGATTTTTCCCTGTTTTCGGGCGCATTTATAAAATCAACGCTCATCTGATAACGCGCCATGAAATTAATTACGTCATCGGTGTTTTCAAACAGATAATCATTTTTCACCACCGTTACATTTGAAACGTATTGGCTTAATATAAGCTCGTTTGAATGTTCAAGATTTGCCCATTCACTGTAGAGAGCCATTCCCATAACAAAATTGTCTTCACGATGTTTCAGCGATTCGGGCAACACTATATGCGCCGGAATAACCGCGACAGCCATGTCATTATCACGCATTAAATTAAAGATTGTCTCATAGTCTGCCTCGTGGATATATTCTATATCTGCTCTTATGTCAATGTGGTTTTTTGCGAAAATATATCTTGTCACCCAGTCAGTGTTGCTGAAAGCATCGGTAAAATATACCTTTCTTTTCCTCATGTCGCTTACGTAGTTTAAGTGGCGGTCTAATCTCTCGACAAAGAAGTCCGCGCCTAAGCTGTTGATTGCAAGAACGCTGATAGCCCCGTTTGTTTTGTTATAAAGCTCCGCCGCCAACGTTGCCGGGAGGTTGGCTATTTTTACGTTATCGTTTTCAAAGGCATACAACAAAGCGCGCGAATCGTTATAAATATCAACCTGATAACCCGGTTCACCATAGAAACCGAGATGTGATTCCTCCATCATTCGCGCCATGCCCATAGCGGCATAGTCGTTTGTGGTTGCTATTCTTAAGCCATCAAAGTGTTGATATTCTAATGCGGGGGCATAGTGACCGAAATTAATTTCGCTGTCATCATAAGCCGCATTGTCGTCAATTTCGCTTTGTCCGGTTTGCCTTTGCCTTGTGTTGGGAATGTCTTCATCGCTACCCTCATTTGTGCACGCCGAAAAACATGCAATTGCGAGAACAACAGCGAACACCTTAAACCATGCTTTTTTCATCATCATAATTCACTATATCCTTTCTAAATAACTGTCAACTGTCAACTGTCAATTGTCAACTGTACAAGTGGTGCTTGTCTAAAATCTTCTATTACGTTTATGTTTTCATGTTCTTGCTCAAGTGGGTTTTTGGAATGTACAAGATATACTTTTGCCCCTGTTTTGACGGCGGTAATCGCCGCTTGTTCGACATCTTCAAATATTACGCACTCGTGTGGTTCAACACCTAATTTCTTCATAGTGAGCAGATATACCGCCGGCTCTGTTTTTCCGACACCAACCTCTTCAACACTGCACAGGACATCAAAATAAGAGAGTATGCCGTTCGCGCTCAACGCTTTTTCATAAAATCGTTTAATTGCGGCTGTGGCTAAGGCGATTTTTACTCCGCTCTTTTTCAGCTCATCGAGATATTCCAAAACGTGCGGGAACAATTTCGCGCTGTTTACATATTCATGCTCAGCGAATTCTATCCATTCGTTAAGAATATCTTCAACGCTCTCATTCAGCGAAAAACGCTCCCTCGTATACTGCGCCGCACAGTCAAAGCTCATAAGTGAAATTGATTTTAAATAATCGGGCGGCACAGGTAAGCCCCGTTTGCTCAAAAATTTTCGGTCAACGTCACCCCATATTTGAAGGGTGTCGATGATTGTGCCGTCCATATCAAAAATCACGGCTTTCGCAACAATCGGCGCGGCTCTCTCTGCTTGCACTTTCATTTTTTAGGTTCTTCTCTCCTTTTCTCTAATTATTAATAACATTCCGTCTTTTACCGATATTTCGCTTTCGGTTCCGATAAATTCATTGCTTACTCCTAAGGGATTGTCCCGTGCGAGTGTATGATTGTCTAACGTATATTTAAGCCCCTTTTCACACACACCCACGCTTTTCCCCGAAACCGAAAAAACAGAGATGTAGCCACTCTCTTCTCGCGAAAACGTCACGCGCGAATTGCGAATGACTGTTATGTTTTCTTTATTTCCGAACAACTCACCCTTCATGCCGTTTTCACAAATTTTTATTAACAATGCAATATTCGCCATGAGGTGAGAGCTACAGCCTGTCCCGCCGTATATTCTGAACTCATTACAGCCGACATTGAGCGCGTACTCTAACGCCGCCGCCATGTCGGTTTTGTCTTTTATCGGGTTAAGTCTTATTTTTTGTGTTTCGGAATGAACATGACATTCCTCTAAAACCAGAGAATCAAAATCACCGATTAAAACATGGGGAACTATTCCGTTCTCTTGAAGGTAAGAAAATCCGCCGTCCACCGCAATCACAAGCGCGCCTTCCCCTATAAAAGGGCGAGAACAGGGAGCCTCACCCGCCCCAAAAAGATAACAACATTTCTTAGTCGTCATGGCGTTCAACAATAATCGTCAATGTGTCGTCTTCGTACATCACTTCGGTGGTGTCGGTCATCATGCCCACTAACGACATTTCATCGCCCATGTTTCCGCTCAACCCCAAATTCCAATAATCTTCTTCAACTTCAGGCTGGCGCGAAATTGCTAACTGTTTTCTCAATTCGTCAATATCATGACTGTCAATGTCCGACTTTATGACACTGACTGTGATATGGGTTTTCTCACCCTCTATGATAAATTTAGAGTGTATTTCGCTTCCCCCGATTCTTTTGCAATATCCCATAAGCTGATTCAACACATGGATATTTTTCTCAAAATTGCGTTTCATTTTTTTAGATATGTCCTTTCTTCACAAATAAATTATTCAAAGTTTCGTTTTCCTCTATTAGATTGATTTTATTTCAAACTTTCAGATATGTCCTTTCTTGTTTTTTTCTTGTTCTTTTTTTAAGTTTTGTTTCAGTGAAAAGATTAGCGGCACTAAAACAATCGCGACAAAACCGGCGGTAAAGCCGTTGTTATATAAGTTCATTCCTCCGGTGATAATTCCGGCATAGTGATTTAACAAAACGTGCAGGAAACCCGCTATAAAGCCCCAAATAATTCCAAACTGCCCGGCAATTGGGGCAAGCCCTGTGCTGAAAAGTATTGCCCCAATATTTCCGGGGTCATCGGGAGAGGTTGGGTTGAGAAATGCCGCCGCTGTTGCCCCTGCCAAAACGGGAAGAATGTTTCGCGGGTGTTTCCCGAACGCGCCGAAGCCTACTATAGTGAAAATCCCGGCAATGGCAATTCCGTTGAGTTCCGCACCCATGAATAGGGTAAGCAACATGCCGATAATCCCCAAAAAGCCCATATTTATGTAGGTGACATTCCCATATAACAGATAAAAATCGCTGACCAATCGTCCGGGGCTTTCAATGATTTCTTTCATCTTTAGTCTTCTCGTCCCCGGTTCAGAACCCAAGAAGCCCATGACAATCCAACAAATCATTATTAGTGCAATCAAAGGGGCGAGAATGTGGTTGTTTCCTCTGCTCAATATATTTTCTGAGTAGAGCGTTATATCAAAAAAGTTAAAAACAGCTAACGCGAAAATCGCGAGAATCCCTGCCGAAAGCCCGGCGTTGTAAAGATTATAGCCGTTGTGAAACTGCATGGTGGTGTAAGAAAGCCCGGGCATCAAAAACCCCAAAAGCACCCCGACAAAAAGTGCTAAAGCAATGTCGGTTGCTAAATATGAGGTGTGTCCCCCGAAGGCAAGCTCGCTCACCGCGGGTGTCAGCGTAAACGAGAGCATGGTGTGAAGCGAATATTTTCGTATGTGGTCTTTTTGAGTGCGCGCATAAACCCAGACTCCGAGAAGAATCGGGAGAGCGTTTAAAATATTCTTTCCGAAAAATGAAAAGCCCACAGCAAGCCACAAAGCCATTACAATCGCCCCGTTTGTGGTTACTTTTGCGCGTTTTATGAACATAAAGCTCCCAAGCCCCGTTAAAGCGGCATTTATAAGCGCGGCACCTATGCCGCCGAGAGCTATGTAATCGGTCATCAGCAAACACGGAGAGAGGGTAATCACTAAAAACCCTTCAGCTATTTCATGCAACGGTGAGACTATAAACCCCGTGACTGCAAACAGCAAAAAAAGAAAGGCCGAAGCATCTAACGGGTCTGCATTACTTATAAATTTCTTTATACATATCCCCCCTTTTGTTTAGTATAACATAAATCGAAAAAAAAATCAACTGCTATATAATAGAAAAATCTTGACATTCCGCTCAAGATGCACTATAATTTAAATATATTAAGTATTAAGAAAATCAAACGAGGTGTATTATGGAACTTAGGCAACAACTTATAAAGGATATTGAATTGCTTCCTGAGAGCGTTTTACAAGCTTTTACCTTAATAGCAAGAGAACATATTGCTTTGTACAAGAAGCCGTCTGTCGAGATTAACAACAAATGCCGCGCTGTTTATGGTTCGGGTAAGGGAATGATGTGGATTGCCGAGGATTTCAACGCCCCCCTTGATGAGTTAAGGGAGTATATGGAATGAAATTATTACTTGATACTCAAATAGTCCTTTGGTTTTTGAATGGTGAAAAGTTATCTGAAAAAATACAGACAATAATACAAGACGGCGATAATTATGTCAGCGTTGTTTCGTTATGGGAAGTTGCTATAAAAATGAATATTAACAAGCTTTCCTTTGACGGCGGATTTATTGCATTTCGGAAATTAATCGAAGATAATGGTTTTAAAATTATACCCGTAAAAGACGAACACATGAACGGTTTATTTGCTCTGCCGTTATATCACCGAGACCCATTCGACAGGCTTCTTATTGCAACGGCTCTTGCTGAAAACATGACAATCTTAACAGCCGACAGCGATATTAAAAAGTATGATGTTCCTTGCTTATGGTAGAATTCTCCCCCTCTCACCCCTCCAAAAACTGCTCAAACGTAGTTTTGAGTGTTTGCGCCCCTGTTTTGCTTGATTTTGATAAACGCCATGTGTCGAAAGATTTTCTTATTTCGTTTAGCCTTCTGTTAAGCGGCACATCTGTGCTGTAATGCACTGTTTTCTTGCTTATGCCGCCGATTATGCCGGCGATAAAATCTTCAACACGGTGGGCTAACTCAGAGCGTACCTCGCTTATAACCGATGTTGAGAAAAATTTCAGTGTCTTGTTTAAGTCCTTTCTAAACTCGTTGTCCTTGAAAAATCTTAACGTAAGACATTCCATATAATAAGAAATAATTGACGGCTCCCTGTTTTTTTGAATAGGGCTTTTTTCTTTTATTTTGTGAAGCCCACCTTCGTGCTCTAACATTTCAAAGGTCGCCAATAGTGTTTTTTCTTCCTCTTTGAAAACTCTCTTGACTTTCTCGCAAAATTCTTTGTCGTTGTTGATGAGGTCGCTGAAAATCAGGGTTAAATTGAAGAACGCGCCGGCGATTTGGCGGTTGGTTGTTTTTCGGTCTATCATCATAAGCGAAATTATTTCGAGGATTGTCGTTTCCTTAATTTCACTATACTTCTCGTCGTTGAGTATATGCAAGATAAAATGATTGACCATTTCGGGAATAGCCCCGGTCTTACCATAGTCCGCGAAATTCCCGTTCCAGTCATACAGCGAGTCAGAACAGTGAAAAAACGGCAGCCCGTAGCCATATTTCAGCCCCGGAACGCTTTGCCCGCGCCAGCCAGAATAATAGGTTGTTTTCCCGACCCAATTGCACAGGCAATTTACGAAATCGCGGCGTTCGGCGTTAAGCTCAAGTTTGTCCTGCCTGTTGCTTATTCTGTTAGAATATTTTAACAAAAATTCGTTTGAAAAACCCTGCCCGTTTATTGACACACAGCGGTCAATAAATCCGCTTTCTGTAGTGAGAAAAGCGTATTGTGCCTTGTTGCCGCCTTTAGAATGTCCCACAACAGTTAGGGTTTTTATGGGAATGTCTTTATCGCCTTTGAGTTCGCGCAGAAAACTTACAGCCGCGCGTTGTTGTTTAGTGTCAGCTGCTAACATTCCCACCGCATTATCATACCACTCTAAATCGCCGCAAGTTCCGCGAAACACCGCATAGCAGTTGCCGTCGCTATCGCTGAAATTCACCGCCCTGTGCCCTATATATATATCGGGGTATTCTAAGTGGTTAAGCTCGTTCACATCTATTATTTTTGTGATTTTAAGCGATGAGACCAACGGATTGTCGATAATCTTTTTCAGTATGTCTATCCACTGACCCTTAGTCAGTTCCACGGGAAAGCGAGTGTTCATCGGCTTTAGCGGAAAAACAAAATCTTTAATATAAGCCGCCGTCTCACCCAAACTGCAATCATCACCGTTTTGGCTTTGAGTCAACTCATCTAAATAAACAATTGATGCAAGCCAGCTCAACTCATCTAATCGAAGCGGGTGTATTGCGGGGCGGTTTTTATTCGCGCGTGTCAGTGCTAAAGTGCCGTCATTTTTTAAATAGCAGATTACACTGTCGCTGCCGTGTGTCCATTTAGACCAAACCCTTATGTTTTTACTGTTAAGCGACTCTAAAATTTTCTTGATTTGAACATCATCCGGTAAGCCGCCATTTAACGTAACAAAAAGCTTAGCGTAAAGGGTAAAATCATTTCCCGTTGAGAAGCTGTTATGTGTCACGGCACGCGAATTAATTGACAGGTTATAATCAAAATCGCTGAACTCTTGCTCTAAGCAACTTTTCACTTTAGACGAGAGTTCTTTTCTTAACAAAATGCTGTAATAGTTGTCGGAATAGCCGTCATCATCGTCTTGAGACTCTACCCGAAATCGCTCATTGTCATCTGATACGACCCCCCATTTATCGGCATAAACCACACCTGTGCAGGAAATATAGCTGAAAACCGAAAACTTCTTCCCGTATTTTCGCTTCAACAATTTTTCAATTTCATCTTTTTTTCTCAAACGCCCACTATCATAATCGGCTTTCCAATCCCTGAAAGAATTAAAATCAAACATGTCCACCCCTCCGGCAAAAAAATAGCAATATCTCTTTATTATATTCAAAAGCATACTAAAATATTTCCGTTCTGTTGTTTTTATCGCCTAAAGCCTAAACTGCCGCTTGACTTTTGATGAAGAATGTGGTAAAATTATGTATAAGAAAACGAGGGGGTTTATTAAAGATGAAAAAATTTATTACATTTTTAACAACAACCGCACTATTATTAACCCTTTGCGCTTGCACGGCGCAGGGTGATAATTCCGCGCCTGTGGATTTAGCTGATTTGCCTGATTTAACAGTTGTCGAGACAGTAAACAGTTCCGCAAAACCACAGCCCGACACACAAAATCAAGACAGCAGCTCCGGCGATGAGGTTCGGGGTGATGATGTTGAGAGTGAAGAAGATGTTGAGCGAAAAGAAAACGTTAACGATAATTCCGATGATGTTGTTGAGCGTGAAGAAGATGTTGAGGATATTTCCGATGTTGTTGAGAATGAAGAAGATGTTGAGGATAATTCAGATGATTCCGAAAATGATGATGTTCCCGTTGTTCCCGAAAGTGACTTTGAATACCGCTCTGATGGCTCGGGTGGAGTAGAGATTGTAAAATATATCGGCAAAGCGAGCGAAGTGCATATACCAGCGACTATTGAAGGTTTGCCTGTGACAAAGATAGGCAGTGCATTTTCTTACTCGAGGTTGACGAGCGTGACAATTCCCGACAGTGTGACAAGCATAGGCAATTATGCATTTTGGTATTGCACGGGATTGACCGAAATAACAATCCCCGACAGCGTGACAAATATAGGCAGGAGTGCATTTAGTGATTGCTACAAATTAACGGAAGTGACAATTCCCGACAGTGTGACGAGTATAGGTAGGGGTGCATTTTCCAATTGTACGGGGTTGACGAGCGTTATAATACCCGATAGTGTGACAAGTATAGGCAATTGGGCATTTGAAGGTTGTAAGGGGTTGACAAGTGTAATAATCCCCGACAGTGTGACGGATATAGGCGAAGGGGCATTTTACGGTTGCAGTGGGTTGACAAGTGTAATAATCCCCGACAGTGTGACGAGTATAGGCGAATTGACATTTGCTTATTCGGGGTTGACAGAAATAGTAATCCCTGACAGTGTAACAAGTATAGACAAGGGTGTATTTAAGGGTGTTGACGACCTGACAATTTACGGCGTAAGTGGGAGTTATGCTGAGGAGTATGCTAAATGGAATGGTATAGATTTTGTGGTGAGTGGTTGATGGGGGTTGTTATGACGATTAATGGCGGAACTATAAACCGTTAAGTGTAAATGGAATAATCTTCCAAAAATAACTTTCAAACCCCCCACCCTAAAGGTTGCACCCCCGCCGTAGCGATTGAGCCGATAGGCGAACA
>Ga0099364_10002994_pt1 | contig 26629 bp, 25 predicted proteins | sample TergutTh196P3_FD_73070 | JGI IMG/M metagenome (GOLD analysis project Ga0099364, IMG submission 73070) | Microcerotermes parvus P3 segment gut microbial communities from Pointe-Noire, Republic of the Congo - Th196 P3 | ecosystem: Host-associated > Arthropoda: Insects > Digestive system > Gut ...
ATTAATTACCTACATTTCTATGTTCTTTTTCATATCTATCTTTATCCCTTTTCGATAATCAATTATACTCTCAAGTATATCCTTTATGACGGCAATAATCGGAATGGCAGCAATCATGCCGAATACTCCTGCAAGAGCTCCGCCAATGCTGATGCTGATTATTATCAACAAAGGACTAAGTGAAAACGAACCGCCCATAAGCCTTGGCTGAATAACATTTCCATCGATCTGCTGGGTAATTAAAAGTATAATAGCTGCAATTGCCCCCATTCCGAGACCTTGTGTAAATGTGACAATTATTATTGCGAAGATCGAGCCGGCAATCGATCCAAAATATGGCACATAATTTAATATTCCAAGTGTAAGCCCAAGAACCAAAAAATAGGGCGAACCCATAATAAATAGCTGAAGTGTTACGATACTTCCAAGGATGATGCCGTCAATTGTTTGCACATAAATGTAGCGTTTAAAATTTCTGTTTAGTCTGCTGGTGTATTCAATTATATTATTGCAGATTTTATCCGGCAAAAATGCTGTCAATAAATTATCAATAAAATTCTTGAATTTTTCTTTTTCGATCAGGATATAGATCGACGAGATGAAGGCCAGGAAACCGGTAAATATGACGCTTGTAACACCGCCAAACAGGGTATTTATTGATGAAGTGAAATTGTCCACACTAAAATACTGAAACATTTCCTGAAGGGAGCTTAAAATCAATTCCGCACTGATATAAATGCCGAACAAATCCAGGTTGTTTATATAATCAATAGCCAACAGTACTCTTTCATAATAAACAGGAAGATCGGAAATAAAAAGGGCAATGACAGTATAAATGTAGGGAATAATTAAATACATGACCAAAGAAACAATCAAAAATAACAGCAAGTAAGATATTATCAAACAAAATGGCTTGATTATTTTTTTAATGAATTTTAATTTTATTTTACCAAGTAATTTTTGCAAGGCGTTAAATGGCATATTTAGAATATAGGCCAGCAGGAACCCGTAGAAAAACGGTGTTATAATGCTCCCTATTTGTCTTAGTCCGCTGCCAACAAAGTTTATTTCCGTTATAACTTTATATGCTGTAATTACTGCCACAGCAAGCAGAAAATATGGTAAAAGCGTTTTGAATTTATTCGATTTCATTGGCATGGAAAGAGCTCCCTCAAATAATTTAATGGAAAAACAGGTTTAGGGCAAGACAGAGCCTTTCCTTTTTCTTAGCATTTTCTCCATTTTAATATCATTTCTCATATCTTCCCTGGCCTGGTTCGCATATTTTTCAAATCTTTCCAATTCTCTGTTGTTATCCAAATGTACTGCCACTACAAATCCTTTTTTACCCAGTGCTTCAAAAGCCATTTTTATTGAAAGAACCACAAATGTAAAAACATTTTTCTTTATATTTTTATTTACCCTGGCTACTTCCATACCCCTGAAAAAAAATACAGAACCCCAATCATCGACTATTTCAAGTACATCATCTTTTTTGTTTTCTTTTACACCTTCACTTTCATCGGCATTTTCATTATCATCGCTCACAGTCATTATTAAAGATCTAGCATAATCTGCAAATTCCCTTTGAGACATCATTTTGATATTTTGATATACCTCTTTGGAAGGATACCTGTCTAATGCACGCTCCAAATAGGGGAGCTTTGTACAGCTATCCCTGGCAGAAAACCCTGCTTTATCAAGCTCTTTCATATATTTAACATAAGTTTCCCCGATTAAAAGCCAGTTAAAAATACAACTGCGATTTTTTTTTGTTTTTTCCGACAAGTACAACACATAGGATGTCATATTCTTAAAACCTAAATCCCTGTATAGACGACCGGTTTTAATACTAAGTAATCTTAACCCAATGTCCAGAATGGAATGTTCTATCCTTTTGATGGTTTCCAGTATGCCTTCATTTAAAGCCGTAGGGTCATCGGGTAAGCCAAAATCCCTGTTAATTATTTTCAGTATATTGTTCATGGGTTGAATGTATATTGTAAATTGGTTTTAGTCTAGACGTTAAGACTAAAAAACAGAAGGCTGAACCAGTAATGGAGCCTGCTCCGGGAGCCTGTCCATTCATAAGATAGCGGAAGGTATACCCTGAATTGCAGCCAGCTCCGGGAGATCAACCCATTCTTCAAATGGCTTGACCCCCTCATTGCCCTGCAATTTATGAGAGGAGTACCTTCCGCTGTTATATAATTAGCCAGAGCAGAAGCATCAGTATTGCCTGATGGTACCGCAACTAATGAGTTCCATACCGCTATTTAATTAAATTGTTTGAGTGACGGTTGAAGTTACTGAACTACCGTTCCAGGTATACGAAGTTTTGGGAAGGTCATAGTGCAATATGAACCATTAACCCCTGCTCAAAATGCGGTGGAGAGAAAACCATAGGTTTGCTGGAGCATATTAGGTAAAGGTGGACCTATGTCGTCAATCGAGAACCTTATATGTAATTACGCCATAAATTTTTAAAGATTTTTTCTAAATAAGCATGAAATTTACATGAATTTCTTCAAAATTCACTTGAAATTATATCAAAATAATGATATAATTATATCAAAGATTACTATTTTAAGGGGTCGTTTTATGCCAGTAATACGTAAAAGTGCTGATTTACGCAATAAATATAGTGAAATTTCGACATTTTGCCATAAATATAAAGAACCTGTTTTTATCACAAAAAACGGTGAAGGTGATCTGGCTGTAATGAGTATTGATGTATATGAAGAACTTACTAATAGATATAAATTGTATGAAGCTCTTCAAATAGGTCTTGACCAGATAAAAAATAGTGAAGTTATATCAGGGAAGGAAATGATGAAAAAAATAAAAAAATACGCCGGAAAATAGATGTTTGATCATGTTTTTTCTAAAATAGCTGAATTAGATATTGATCAAAGCTATACATATATTAAAGATACATTAGAAGCACCGATGGCTGCAGAAAAATTATTTTCTGAATTATATGAAAAAATTAATAATGTTCTTGAAAATCCTTATAAAAGTGCATTAGTACAGGATAAATATTTAGCATCTTTGGGAATACGGTCAATCAACATTAAAAATTATTTTTTATATTATACAATAGATGAAAAACAAAATTTAGTTAATTTTATACGGTTTTTACATCAACTGAGAGATAGAATCACTATTCTCAAAGGTAGTATTGACGAAATAATTTAAAAGAGGCGCAGTTGCACATAACAAACATTTAACGCGCCTTTTCTACGAAAAGGACGCCTCCCATTCGGACGGCTCGTCGTCAATCTAGAACCTTATGTGCAGTACCCTGTTTTCATTTTATATCATTCTTAATAATTTCATATGTACAAATATTGTAATTATCTTCCTCTTTTTCACAAATGTTTTTTTCTATTAATTTAAATCCAGCCTTTTCTAAGACACGGCATGAGGCAATATTTTTTTCGCTTGGATAAGCAAAAATGCAGGTGAACCCACATTGAAAAAAACCAAAAGATATAGCGGCTTTTATTGCTTCCAATGCATAACCTTGACCCCAATATTTAGGTAACAGATCGTATCCTATCTCTGCTCTTGTTTTATCACTTGAAAAATTCCAAAAACACAGTGTACCTATAGGAGAATTAGTTGACGAATTGTATATTGCCCACATAATACATGAAAAATTTTCCATCTCCTGCTCAATTTTCTGAATATATGCATCCGCTTCATCTATATTTTTATATTGATTAATACCTGTATGTTGAATTACAGATAAAGCCTTATTTTTCAACTGAGCAAACCGCCTTTCTAGATATGCCTTCCGCCGGCAAATAATTCATATGATCAAAGGCCAGAGACTTCATTTAAAAATATTGTCTAGCTCTTTTTCCATAAGCTTTAAAATGCTATTCTTCTTTTTTTGGATTTCTTCCATTTTTTCTAAAGGGCCTTTATTTTCATCAATAAAAAGCTCCAACGGATCAATCTCAAGAGCATTCGCGATTCTTTCTATTGTAGATAATTTGGGTACATTTTTGTAAATCTCCATTAACCCAATATAACTGGTGGCAGTATTGCAGGCTTCCGCCAGCTTCTCCTGCGAAATCCCCTTTTCCTTTCGGATACGTTTAATATTGTCGATTACCAATCTTTCCAAATACATCCTTATATTATTATTGATATAGAACCAATAATTTTATTGACAATTTTGATATATTTATGTATCATTTTTGATATATTTTATGTATTATTTTTGGATTTTATATCATTATTAAGGAGTAGAGGGAATGAAAAAAAGAGCATTAAATTCGGGTATAATTTCGATTTTCTTAATTGGTTTGATGTTTGCCTGCGGGGGTGGGGGCGGAGGCATAATCCAGCCCAACAATGATCCCGGATCAATGAGTGGGACATGGATAGGAACATGGACTAATGGGCTCATTACATCAGAAGTGACTGTGGTCATATCAAATACAGGCTGGACATTGAGTACAGCAATGAGTCCAGATTTCGATAAAGGCAGTTTTCATAGAGTCAATAATACAGCAACCCTATACTCAGACTCATTGGTGGGAGTTGCAATTGGGACGGTAACTTTAAATCTTCCTTACAGCACCATTGAAATTGTTTTGAATTCACATGCAGATGAATATGAAGGCACCCATGCAGGAACCAGAAGCCATACAACTAATAATAATACTGCCGGTGATATGGCCGCTACCTGGTCGGGGTCAATAATGTCTGAGGGAACAACCTTCCCATTGGCAATAGTGGTTAATAATAGCGGATGGAATATTAGGTTTGCAGATTATTTAGGTGCTTATACTGACTGGGATAATGGGACATTTCATAGAATAGGGAATGTTGCTTCTTTATATTCCAATGCATTAAGTAAGTATGTTGGAAATGCAACAATCATTAACGCTAATACTATAACAGTTTATCAGAACTCCAATGCCCAGATTGGCGGCGGTACAACCAATACCCTGTACAGGAATAATTTCATTGGAACCTGGAGCGGTTCTCTGGAAATACCGGAGGTAGGAACTGTAACTCTAACTTCTACAGTAACGGCTTGCACCTGGCGTGTTGTAATTGAAGGTGTCATGGATGAAACAGGTGTTTATATCATGACAGGTTCTTTAAATTCTACTTACTATAACGACAAAGCTGAAAATGTTGGCTATGCCATACTCTCAAATAATAATAACACGGTGACAGTCACCCTTACTGAGGATGGAGATATTCCCCCTGGCACCTATTTATTTAACAGACAACCTTAATAAGCGGAAGGCATACCCTGAATTGCAGCCAGCTCCGGGAGATCAACCCATTCTTCGAATGGCTTGACCCCCTCATTGCCGGCTGCAATTTATGAGAGGAGTACCTTCCGCCTTGCTTATTATGCATTCATGTCTATGGGTAAAGAGAACACCGTCATGAGTAGCCTACAATTTAAGAGAGGATAACCTTCCGCTTTATTTCTTAATGAACCGCACCACAAAGAGAAGGAGGCAGGCACCGATTAAACCGGCTATTATTTGGCCAATCAAACCGCCAATACTAATTCCCAGGATTTGAAATAGAAATCCGCCGACTAGGCCGCCTAGCAGACCAAGAACAATACTCAATATCCAGCCTAGACTTCCGCCCATCAAAACCTGGGCCAAAACACCGATCAACAATCCAATTAATAATGCAATGATAATTCCCATTTTTTTACTCCTTAAATGATGATTTTTTCTACAATAAAATATAAGGAATAATTTTTGAAAGTCAAGATTTATGTTCGTATGTTCGGTATTATCTTTAAAATCTATGGTTCATAATGTGCATTCCTCATTTCTCTGAGCAATCTGCCAATATTGGGCTGTTCTGTTAAATGAGATTCCCCCACCCATCCGATCCTTGTGCCATTGGAAATTTCTACCATGAAGTTTCCGGACACTCTGCCCGTCAGCCTTACTGGATCTCCCTGCGACAATGAGCCTATCACATAATCGCTAGTGGGCCCTTGATAGTTCTCCGGTTCTCCATGTGAATAGAGGTAAAACCTTGCTCTTGTGCTTTTTATCGTGGTGTCGTACGGCTCGATGTTAAATATGTTTTCACCCCTTCTGATAAAGTAAATTTCGTTTAATAATTGATATTGACTGATAGTCAATGCTGATTCTGCAACCCAACCAATATCATCACCATGCCGGATTTGCATCATGCGGTTTCCCGATGCCATACCTGTCAATATTACACTTTCACCGTCAAGGATCTGCTTGATCACATCGGCACCCCTGACAGGCTCGGCCAACAGGGCCGTACTCCTTCCCCATGATGAGATATTTGTAGTATCGGGAATTCTTGTTACATTGAGAGGCATTCTTATTCTGCCCTCATAATCATGCATATTTATTCTGATCGTATGCGGAATTTCGACATTCGCCATTTCGTAAACAACGGAAGGAAATGTTTGTGTAAAAAATGATCTTATAAAAAATACCGGCCCGCTTATCAGAATCGCCATCAGAACAAGGAAGACTATTTTCCATTGAAACCTTGCTGAAATAAAAAACAAAATTGGAATAACAAAAATGGAACATAGCAGAGCTATCATTAGAGGGTTCCATGAATCGCCCATTATGCCGGCAGGGATGAGTATCTCATAAGTGCTTACCCATACCAAGCCCAGGAGGCACATGAAAAGCGGGATAAATGTAAACGCAATAATAATACCCTTTCTGAATGTCCTCATTAACTTGGTGATTATGGTCATGTCAATTTCGGGCGGCAGGGTATCACCCAAATCATGTCCATCAACAATATATGGCCACATTCTGATTAAATAGTAGGCACCGGCTGCTATACCTAGAACCAGCAATATCACAGTATTGTTTCTTAGAAAGGGTAAAACCATACCAAGCAATTGGAATGCAAAAGAGCCAAAGTACATTATGCCAAAGGAATGCAGTAAAAATTCCGAAACATCTCCTTCGGAGAATCTTATCGCACGATAATGAAAAATAAAATAATAAACAGCGGCAATGCCACCAAGGACAAAAAACACATAATGCCAGGAGATTAAGGGCATATCTGCGGAAAACAAAGCGGAAAAAAATTCGCCGCCGCTTATTTCAGGGGCGGCAAATTCCATGATGATTCCTGTTATGAGTGCGCCAATAACAGTCCCAAACAGGATGGTCTGCCAGATCCTTCCCAAAATTCCCTTAAAGGCAAAAAACACGGTTGTTGCTATTGTAGTAGCAATTACGGGAGCCGCACAAAAAAGGAAAAAGATTAGGTTGTAAAACTCCTGCTCTCCTGCAAGGGGAGCTCTGGAATTTCTGTCTATCATGGCAGAGTTATAATCTGCATGATACCTGCCGTCTACTTTATAACCGCTCCCTTCTCGTTCAATGCCACCCGGCAAGGGTCCGCTATTGTCACTCATGGTTTACTCCTTATAATACAAAATATGCAGAAAGCTCATCATCCTGAAAGGTAGGCTATCCGGGAGCCCGATCCATTCCAGGTAAACCAGCGGAAGGCATAACCTGTATTGTAGCCTGCTCCGAGGCAATCACCCATAAGTGAGCCAGCGGAAGGTATTGTCATATGGCAGCCAGCTCCGGAACCTTCACCTATTCTTCGAATAGATGAAGTTCCTCATTGCTGGCTGCAATCAATGAGAACATACCTTCCGCTGACAAAACCATACAGCATATTGCCTTAAACTGCAGGCTACAATTCAAGTGAAGATAACCTTCCGCTTGTTCAGCCATAAACAGAGAGCAGAACCTTCCACTGTTATACGATTAATCACAGCAAAACCTTCTGCAACACTGTAAGCTATAATTCAATAGCAGTACCTTCCGCTTCTCTTTCTTAGCGCGTAATAGTAAATGCGTTCTCGGTATCAACCTGTGTAAGGGCTTTTGCAGCAGCCACAGTGGTACATTCAAAATCGAACCACACATTTTGCCCCTCAACATGTCTTACGCCATAATCTGCAATGGTCATTACACTATTGTTTTGGGAAAAGGTGATCCTCGATCTTAGATACCTTGTAACAGGAGTTACATCCAAACCGATCAAATACCTTTCCAGATAGTTGGTGTTATACCACCGCATGATAATTTCCCACTGGTTTTGGGCAAAATCGGCCCAAACGATGTCATTGCGTACAGGATCGTACCAGTACTTGGGACCTTCCGGCCAGGGTTGATGTACCTTTGGTGCATCTAATTCATCTGCATCAATATCGTTATCCGCTAATAATTTACGAATTTCCACTGCGAATTCTTCTCTTGTTGGGACTCGGCCTAGTGCTTCTTGAAGATTTTGCAGAATACCTGGAGAACCATCCAAACTTCCCATTATCATTTCATATATTCCAGGTGGAAGATAAAACTCTCCGCCCCCGCCTTCTGAAACATACCAATAATACTTACCAAGACCATCATCGGGAGGTTCTGCCAGATATGCTGCTGTCAGGTAATATTCTGTCATAAATGCTGTTGCAGCAGCTTCGGCCTGTGCCTTGTTTGCAACATAAACAGGGTAACCGAGAATTACATCATAGTAAGAACCATGATTTGTCACTTCCACAACAGACGATCTAAACGATTGAATTTCCTTTCTACCCTCGGGATCTGTTTCGATTAGCTCCTGGGTTATAGTCCACTCGGAAAGCAGGACATTGGCATCCCATCTATATCCCATATGAGTTTGGGTATAGCTCCACCATCCCCTGGCAAAGGCGGGAATACCTCCAGCCTCACTGGGAGGAAGATCACCTGCTCCGGCTTCAGTCCCCGTTATGCTAACCTCCTCTTCTGTTATGGGATATGTAGTTGCTACCCAGTTATCACCACCCATATTTACCAGCAGGGTTGCGGTAGAGCCAAGAGATACACCGCTGGCTGTGAAAGCACCGTTAATCGAAAAACGTATCATGCTGGATGATGTCGATGCGGTATAACTGCGGGCTACAGGATCATAGGTTCCGGTTAGGCGGAAGATTATGCCGCCGTCTACCAGTTCCCCGCTTACGGCATAACTGCCCGCAGAAATGGCCCTTGCAGATCTGCCTGCTGAAGCTGCATCGGACAGGGTGAACTCTACATCTCCGCCGCCTGATTTTGTAAACGAGCCGGAAACGGAGAAGGCTGTTTCTGGAGGCGGTGTGCCGCCGGTTAATCCTCCACCACCGCAGCTTGAGCTTAATAGCGTCCCTGCTATAATAAATCCGAATGATGCTGCAATAGCCAAAAAGCGCAACCCCCGCCCCATTATTTTTGATTTAAAAATGTTTTTCATTGTTAAACCTCCCTAAATATTATCAGCCTCAACGAGGCATTGTTTTTTTTTGGAATTTCATACTAAAATTATCCATGACCATGACACAAACTGTTGAAATACCGGAAAACCGCAAGTTGACAATCGAAGTTCCCCGGGAAGTACCGGTAGGTAAGGCACATATAGAGTTCAAAATTATCCCCTTTGATAAAAAAGAGGAAAAAACGCTTGACTTGAAGAAATCCAGTACAACACCACATACAGACAAGCTCTTAAGCCTGCTTTCCAATATTGGAGAAGTCAATATTGACGAAATTCGTGATGAAAGGCTGTTAAAACATCTAAAATGACAGTTCTTATTGACACCAATGTAGTTTTGGATATTGTTCTTAACAACCCTGGATTGATAGATGGCTCCCGAGTAATTCTTGAATATGCAGAGCAAAAGCGGTTTTACGGTTATATTTCTGCTTCGGCTATAACGGACATTTTCTATCTTTCTAAAAAAAGTCTTGGAAAGAAAGTTGCGATCGAAGTAATTAAAGGATTGTTGCAGATATTTATACCAGCCACAGTAACAGACAGCCATATTTACAAGGCATTGGATCTTGATTGGAATGACTTTGAGGACTCTGTACAATTCATCGTAGTTGAAAGTATTTCTGCTGATTATATCATTACCAGAAATGTTCAAGATTTTTCCTCCAGTTCCATTCCGGCCATATCACCAGAAGATTTTATTAAGATCATTTCAAAAGAGAAATAATAATTTCTATTATCTGCAATCCACACAAACATCATCCTGCCTATTTTCTCCAAAGCAAAAGCAGTCATCACAGACCTTGCTGCCGCAGACTGAACAGGTATTGAACTTAAGCCTTGCTTCCAGGTTGGCTTCGTCGAAGGCTGTGCGGTGCTCGTTGGCCCACAAAAGTTTCAAGGCTTCGTTATGTGTCACATTTGTGCATTCCCCGCCTGTAAAGGGCTTTGCCTCGCTTACCCACTCCCTGCCGCAGCGATCACAGAAAAAACTGAAAGAAAATTTCCCGGTGTCCGAGTGATCAACAGTTTTTTTGGTTAGTGCAATTTGATTCATTGAGCCAGAATAAAGCCTTAATCAAAAACTGCAAATCGGAAATATGGGTAGTTTTGGGGTTTTAGTATCGGAAAAATAGGTAGTTTAAGGAGATTGCTCTCGGAAAAATGGGTAGTATTAGTTTATTTATACTTAACCATCAATTCTGTACGGCTATGAATGTCCAGTTTGCGGTAAATTTTTTCGCTGTGGGTGTTGATGCTGGACAGGGATAAGTTTAAATCCAGGGAAATTTCCCTGGCGGTTTTTCCGGATAATAGGAGATAGAATATTTCTTTTTCGCGGTCTGTCAAAAGCCCCTCTGCTTCGATAAGGGCCGGAGATTTTTCTTTTGGTTTTGTATTGGCTTTTTCCGGTGAAATTTCCGGCTGTGCCTTCTTTACAAGGGAAAAGACAAAGGCTCTTTTCCAGAATGCAAGACTCCCCAAAATTAACACTACAATTCCTGCAATCAGCAGGTTACGGCGCATAAGGGTATACTGGTCGTGCCATTTTTCTCCCCTGCCAAAAATATTTTCACCTGCATTCGTATTATTAAAAGTCAAGTTTTCATTTTCATAGATAGTATCATTCCTAAAACGAAAAGCAGGAGATCCTATCAGAATAGCATGGCCGTGGGGTTTAATATCCTGATAATCTACTGCAATATTACGCAAATCTTTCTCTGCATTAATTCCATAAATTATCCCGCCGGTTTTTTCAAAAATTGCCCTGTTGACTATATAAACACCGCCTCCCTGAATATGAGCACTATTGCCCATAATCCTTCCGCCTTCCATGATAAAAATCCCGCAATTAACAGCCACGCCTCCGCCAAAAGAAACAGTATGCTGAACATTATTGATATTTCCCTGGATGGTTCCGCCCTTCATGATAAATTGAGCTGACCGTGAAGCATTGTCCTGGTTTGTCCTAAGGTATATACCCCCACCATTATTATAAAAACTACCGGGAGCCAGGCCCGAGCCGGAATTGCAATTGTTTTGAAGAAAGACATGGTCATGCATTACAAGGCGGGAATCCAATCCGTTAATTGCGACTAAGGGTGCATGTGCTTCTATGGATGGCGTGTTTAGATAGCCTCCGTCTATGGTTAAAGCATGTTCCATACCCGGCACACCTAAAACAAGGCTTGAGTTTTCTCCCCTAATCCAGATAACCGGGTATTCAAGGAAACCTGTTCCCCGCATGATTGTCCAGGAACCGCCCTCGGGCACAATGGCAATATGCTGGTTTTCTTCAATTATCAATGGAGCATTTACTGTTATATCGCCTAACAGATTGATTTCATCGGGAACATAGGAGGACTGACCTCCAGCCGCATCAGAGGGAACAGCCGCTATTGCATCATACAGGGAATTGTAATAATAGGTAACACCGTTTACAGTACGCGATGCAGCCACTACTTCTATAACAACTTGTGCTGACAGGACTTGGGAAATAAAAAATAAAAAAACACAATACCATTTTAACTTCATTTTTACATCAGACCTTTATGATGAACCGTATTTTACCAATAGCTCCTTTCGGTTTTTTACATTCAACTTATGATACAGCTTTTTGCAATGAAATCTTACCCCTTCGTAACTCAGTTCAAGATCATCGGCGATCATTTTTAGTGAATGATCTGTCAAAAGTAAATTAAATACTTTTTTCTCATGATCTGTTAAATCCGCCTTTTCAATGATCTCTTGTAAAGACATACCCTCTATTGAAATGTTTATTTGAGATGCATTTTCAATCCGTTTTTTCATGATTTTTTTACGAACAATAATGATAACAGGGACACTCAGTACAAGTACAGCCGCAATTATTATCAACAGCACCCGCCGAAAATCTTTATCAGGATTATCCCATTTCTCCCCTTCTCCAAAAACACCCATTTGGGTGGCGTGTCCGGTATAGCTTAAATTGTCATTTTCTCCAACCGTATCATTTCTATACTGGGCATCGGGATTACCGGGAAGGGAAATGTTGACAGCATGCCCGAATATATTGGGCGTTGAACCTGAACCGCCGGCGGTATTCCGTATGCCTTCCGGTTCATTTCTTCCAAAAATAATACCACCGGTTTTTCTGAACGAAGCTCTGGAGCCTAAGTGTACACCCCCACCGGAACCTCTCAGTACACTATTGTTCTGAATGACACCTCCCTCCATTGTGAAGAGCCCAAAGCCTGCAAGCAGTACGCCGCCGCCGGAAAAAAGAAAGCTTTGCACGTTGTTTACATTCCCCTGAATTACCCCTCCGCGCATAATAAATTCCGCAAGCCTGTCCATTTGGTCGCCTTCTGTGCGAATAAATACACCGCTCCCGTTTTCGTAGAAGTTTGTTCCGGCAGGACTGCCTGAATTAATGTTATTTTGAATAAATACATTGTCGTACATTATCAGCTTTGAATCGGGGCCGGAGACTGCCGCCACAGGGCCATTGGCAATTATTGGCGTAGCATTAAGCCAGCCCCCGTCAACCACAAGCATGCCCTCCATCCCCGGCCAACCCAGGGTGAGGCTTGCATTTTCCCCCCTGACCCAAATTACAGGAAAATCAAGAAGCTCACTCCCACGCATTATGGTTCTGCTTGGTCTGCTTTCGGGACTGCCTTGTCCGACAGTCTCGCCGCCTGCTATCAGCCTAATATGTGCATTTTCTTCTATAATAATGGGATCATTAAGAATTATGTCTGAGAGAAGGGTAATTTCATCTGGGTAATTTATAGAAAAGCTGGCCCCTTCTCCGGCAGCAAAGGCCGCGGCCAAAGCATCGTGAAGGGAGGCATAGTAAACGACATTCCCGCCTTCCAGGCGCGAGGCAATAGCGGCTTCCCTAGAATCGTCTGCAGCTAGACCCGTCCCTGAAAACGCTAAAATTGAGAAAAATAGAAGAAATGAAAAAACCCTGTTTTGCATTTTTACCTACCCAATGCCAGGTATTAATTTTACCCTTTTCCGGCATTTTATTCTCTCTATTGAAATTTACAAATTTTGGAATGATAAGTCAAGTTTTTTGGTAGTTTTTTCATGCGGAGGCATCGAGCGGAAGGCATACCAAAATATGCAGCCAGCTCCGAGGCAATCACCCATTAGTGAGTCGGCGGAAGGTTTTGCCATATGGCAGCCAGCTCCGGGAAACTCATCCATTTTTCAAACGGATGATTTCCCTCATTGCCCTGCAATATATGAGAGGAGTACCTTCCTCTGACAAAACCATAAAGCATATTGTCTTGAAAGGCAGTCTACAATTTACAAGAGGAGTACCCTGACATTGTATTCAATGAGTTACTATGGTTTTTTTGCTTCTTGTAAAGATGCAATATATATGTAAAAATCATAGAATGAATAGAAAAGTTACTATTGAAATTATTGATAATGCAGCTTTTCGTTTTTTACGTGATTTAGCGGCAATTAGTCTCATCAAGTTTACCCCGGAAGATAGACTTGGAGATGACCATCTTATTTCTCTTATTAATGAAATATGCGAAAGGGAAGATACATCTCTTGAACCATGCATCATGGCAGCACAAATGGAAGTATTGGACAAAGAAGATTGGTAATGATCAAAGGTGAAATATGGTGGGCAAATTTACCTGATGACCCATACGGCTCAGAGCCCGGAAAACGTCGCCCTGTTTTAATAATACAAAATGATACATTCAATCGGAGTTCGTTAAAAACTATAATTTGTGCCTCTATAACATCAAATATGAACCTTTCCAAATTTCCTGCTAATATAGAATTAGGGAAAGCAGTTTCTGGCTTGGAAAAAACATCTGTTATTAATTTTTCACAAATATTCACTTTAGATAAATCACGGCTTACTGAACAAGTATCAATGCTACCTAAAGATTACATTGAAAAAATTAATGAAAGTATTAGATACATTTTTGATTCAGAGTAATTTTTTTTAAGGCGACAATGTAGAAGGATACATAAATACACAGCAAGCTTCGAAGTCTCAACCATTAAAAATAAGCAGAAGGCAATCGTCCTGAAAGGTAGGTTAGTCCGGGGGCTTCACCCAATCGAAGATTGGGCGAACTCCCTAATGGTAGCCTACAATTTTAGAGAGCAGAACCTTCTGCATAGAATTGCTGTACGTTCACGTCCATGGGTAAAGGAGATAAAGACGATGTTTGTGCCCATCTCTTTCAAACTGGTGACATGTGTAACCATTCCAAAATGTTTTGATTACATGTGTAATCACTTTCAAAAGTACTACCGGGTTTTTAGTTCTTCAACCAACTCCATAATGCCGGGGATTTCCGCCTGCATGATTTCGTCCCAGTCTCCGATATAATTATAGCAGAGGTCGTCGCCGGGTTTTTCCCTGACTGCTTTGGCAAAATTCTCCAGCATTGGGAAGTCCTTCTCGTAACAGTGCATGGAATTTGAACGATGTGTATAGGTTCCTGCTTCTACACCAAGCTTTCCGGCGATGCTTTTTTGAAGCTGAATTAGACCGAATGCATTAAAAAAGAAAGCTTCAGGCAGATCGTTGGACCTGAAAAGTATCATGCAATCTAGCTTATTGTTCCTGATAAAATATTGAATGGACTGCATGCAGGCCGGATCGGTGGTGCTGCTGTCCTTGTCGTTATCACGAATCGAAATAACTGCCCGGCGGCTGTACATGTTTCGTTTGAGTTCATCAACAACAAAGGGGAGGTACTTTGAAAAACGCTCATGGTAGGTGTAGTCCCAGCCAGCATTGATCTTAAAATCCAGAAGGCCGTCGAGGAGTTCCATTACATAACGCTGAAGGTCGTAGGGTCCGCCGATGATGAGTTTTGAAATCATCGGTTCGGACAGGGGCTCGTCAATGTGAATGGTCATGGCACATTCCTTCTGTTTCTGATTCCAGTCGGGACAGTCAAGGATTTCACCCTTTTCTTCAAGTGCTAAAAGTGCCTTGTGGTAGGCATCTGTCAAGTTTCTTCCATTGATAAATATTTCTTTCATGTTATCTCCCTTGGTCGCAGACCCTTATAGCATCAGCCTGTTAAGACCGCAAGTCCCTTAGGGTCGGAGTCCCTTAAGGTTTTAAGCCCTCCACATCCCATTGAGGCGGAATCTTTGTGGGCAGGCCCTTGGAATCCACAAAAGCCCAGGTTACCTTGGCTGCGGCAAGCAGATCCTTTGCCCGCCAGATTTCCTGTGTAATGACTCCGCTCACCGCTCCCTTTTTCGAGGGCCAGGACTTAATCGTAATTTCATCATCACAAAATGCCGGCATTTTGTAATCGATTTCTATACGGGCAATGTAGACTCCGTACCCTGCCTTTATCATAGATTCATAATCAAACTTTGCATCCCTTAAAAGTTCATAACGGGCATATTCCAGATAATTCAAATAGTTGGCATTGTTTACATGACCGTAACTGTCACATTCATAGGTTCGCACTGTTAAATTTGCTGTAAAGATCATAATGATATTTTATTATTTTGATAACAATTTTTCCAGCCCTGCTGTGACCGCACTTATTGCAACCACGACTATTGCGGCCGCACCTGCCGCTGATGTCTATTCATTCCTTCCAAAAAAAGCTATGATTACACAGTTTATGGAATTTAATGAATTAAATCTTCATCCTGATCTTCAAAAAGGATTGAATGAAGCGGAATATATAACATGCATGCCTGTACAGGAACAGGTACTTCAACAGGCTTTTGGCGGACAGGATCTATATGTTCAGTCGCAGACGGGAACGGGAAAAACAGCAGCATATCTTGTAGTAATTTTTCAGCGTCTATTAACTGAGGACATGCTCCACGGCAAGAAGGCCATTATCATGGTTCCGACAAGGGAGCTGGCGGTTCAGGTGGAAGAAGAGGCCAAGGTTATTGGCAAGTATCTGCCCTTTAAGATTGCCAGTTTTTACGGTGGAGTGGGTTATACCCAGCAGACTGCTATGTTAAGAAGCAATGCGCAGATCATGGTGGGGACTCCGGGCCGCGTACTGGATCTGAATCAGAGCGGTCTAATGAATTTAATGGACATTGCCTTCCTTATTCTGGACGAAGCCGACCGCATGTTTGATATGGGTTTTTACCCTGATCTGCGAAAACTGATTCGTGCCGTTCCTCCTGCCAACAAAAGACAGACCATGCTTTTCAGCGCCACATTGAATGCCTGGGTAAAAAATCTCGCCTGGGAATATACAAGCAATCCCTACGAAATTGCCATTGAAAGTGAAACTGTAACGGTGGATGAGGTTGAACAGCTTCTTTACCATGTTTCATCCCAGGATAAAATGAAGCTCCTTTTGGGAATTTTGAGGGCGGAGAATCCGAAAAGCGCCATTGTATTCTGCAATACCAAGCGTTATGCGGAAATTGTTGCCAGAAGGCTAAGGCTTAACGGTTTTGAATGTGAATTCATAATGGGTGATCTTCCCCAGCCGAAACGCCTCAAAATTATTGACAATATAAAATCCGGAAATCTCAGTATTCTTGTTGCGACTGACGTTGCGGCAAGGGGTCTAGACATAGAAAACCTTTCTCTTGTAATAAATTACGACCTTCCTAATGAATCGGAAAACTATGTTCACCGCATTGGCAGAACTGCAAGAGCAGGAAAAACAGGAAAGGCAATTACAATAGCAAGTGAACAGGATGTTTACGAACTCCCTGCAATAGAACGATACATAGGAGCCAGGATTCCTTCTATAACAGCCACCGGCGATCTTTTATCCGAGGATAAAAGTGAGGGCAGACATATACAGACGGATATGTATGAAAACAGGGGCAGAAAGGAAAGGGATGGCCGCACAGGACAGCAGGGAAGCCGGGAAAGCGGGAACCGTCGCGGCAGGAGATCACAAGGTTCGTTCCGGCATGATGAAAGCTCTCTGCAAGACAGAGAGGCACGAAGCCGGAACCGCGGAAAAAAGAGCGGTGAAAACAGGCGATCCCCTTCCGGTGACAGGGGGCAGAATCTCAGAAGAGCCTCGGACATCCAGGAAAATAGCAGGGAAAGGAGCAGAGAGTCCCGCTCTCATGTTAACCTTTCGGAAATGTCGCTTGAAGAAAGAATGGCATACTATAAGGAAAAATATGACAATAGCGGCCGGACGGAAGACATTATAAGTACCGAAAAAACCCGCAGCATTGCAAAAGCTCCTTCAAGAAAAAGGCAGAGGAAGAAGAGAACTGGAAAAAATCAGGGAAACCATTTCACTAAGAAGAACGGGTTTAACTCACCGGAGACCAGGCAGGCAAATGACAGGCAGGCAGGAAAATCTAGTGAGAATATAATTACTTCTGATCCGGTTCCATCCGGTAATGAAAAGCAAAAAAAAGAAAGAAAAGGTTTCTTCGCAAGACTGGCAGAATCTTTAAGAAAAAATAAATAGAAGCTCTGCCTGCCGCTGTCGGTTTCCACCTTGTTATAGAAAACTTCATTATTTATTTTAATTGTAAAACATCTTCCAGCATACTTACAAAAATAAAAATTTTTTATTAATATCAACTACATTATGGAAATCAATCAGGAATTTAACCAAGAGTTTATTGAACAATTAACTGTAAATGAAAAAGGATTAATTAAACGAATTGCCGGAGATCTGGTCCTAAAGGAAGTACAGGCGGAAAGTGTAATTAAGCTTCTATCTGAGGGAGGAACCGTTCCTTTTATTTCCCGCTACAGAAAGGAAGAAACCGGCAGTCTGGATGAAGTACAGGTTAGAGATATTGAAAGGATGTACAAAACCGGTATGAACCTTGAGACAAGGCGGCTGGAAATAATTCGCTTAATATATGAGCAGGGCAAACTTAGTCTTTCATTATACGAAAATATCTTAAAAGCAGGCAGCCTTACAGAGCTGGAAGATCTTTACGCACCCTATAAACGAAAAAGAAAGACAAGAGGAATGCTTGCTCTGGAGAGAGGTCTTGGTTCCCTTGCACAGTTTATGAAGGAGCTTGAAAAAGAAGAGCTGCTATTAAAAGCGAAAGAATTTATAATTGCTGTTGGTGATCCTGCAATTGCCGAGAGGCCGGATCTTGCCGTGGAAAGCGTGGATGACGCCTTACAAGGTGCGATGGATATAATAGCGGAAGAGGTGAGCCAGGATATTGACAGGAGGGGAGAAGTAAAAAAATTCTACCTGTATGACGGAAAAATTATTGTAAAAGGTTCCGGAAAAGCGGGTGTTGGAGATGAAGAAGCAAAAAAGACATCGGTATACCAAATGTACTTTGATTATTCTGAAAAGCTCTCTCAAATAAAACCTCACAGGATTCTTGCGATAAACAGGGGAGAACGTGAAGAAGCACTTGATGTAAGAATAGATATTGACGAAGATGAAGCGGCTGTACTACTAAAAGGGAAATACGTTATTCGCAATGAATATTACGGTAATGCAATAGAAGACGGCCTAAAGCGGCTTCTGTCTCCTGCCGTTATAAGGGAAATACGAAGCGATCAGGGTGATCTTGCAGATGATCACGGCATTTCGGTATTCAGCGGCAACTTAAAAAACCTGCTCATGCTTCAGCCGATTAAGGGCACAAGGATAATGGGCATTGACCCCGGAATTCGCAGCGGAACAAAGTGTGCCTTTCTTGATGATACAGGAAAATATCTGGGAAGTATTGTAATCTATAATCATAAAACAGAAGAATCCAAAAGGATGATTTTACAGAGTGTTAAGGAATACGATATACAGTTAATAGCCGTAGGAAACGGTACCGGCAGCCATGATGTTCAAAAATTAATCTCCGAAGTTATTACCGAAAATAACCTTGAAATACTTTATACTGTGGTTGATGAAGACGGTGCCTCTGTATATTCTGCCGGCGATATTGCAAGAGAAGAATTTCCGGAACTTGATCTTACCATAAGGGGTGCAATTTCAATTGGCCGCCGTCTGCAGGATCCTTTAGCGGAGCTTGTTAAAATAGATCCGAAATCCATAGGAGTCGGACTTTATCAGCACGATGTAAATCAGAAAAAATTATCTGAAACCCTCGATGATGTTGTTTCTTCAGTTGTGAACAATGTCGGCGTCAACCTTAATACAGCAAGTGCATCCCTATTAAAATATGTTTCCGGCATTAACGGCACTCTTGCACGAAATATTGTGAAGTACAGGGAAGAAAAGGGAAAAATTGAAAACAGGGATGAGCTTAACAGGGTACCTGGAATGGGTCCGAAAAGTTATGAGCAGGCAGCAGGCTTCCTGAAAATTCCTGAAAGCAGCGAAATTCTGGACAATACTTGGGTTCATCCGGAAAACTACAAGCTGGCAAGAGAGATTCAAACAAAAACCGTTACAGGAAATTTATCTTCTACGGCTATTGACAGTCTTAAAGCAGAATATGATACGGGTGAAACTACAATCAAAGATATAATTGATGAATTAAAGAAACCAAACAGGGATCCAAGAGAAGATTATCCCAAACCAATTTTACAGAAGGGTGTTATTGCATTTGAAGATCTAAAAGAAGGAATGACTGTAAGCGGAAAGATTAAAAATGTTGTGGACTTTGGTGCCTTTGTAGACCTTGGAATAAAGGAGACTGCAATGGTTCATATTTCAGAGTTAAGCGATTCCTTTGTAAAAGATCCCATGACCCTTGTAAAAGTGGGAGACATTCTGGAATTTCGCATAATTGGTCTGGATTCCGACAGGCGGCGGATAAGCCTCAGCAGGAAGAGTCACGCATCTCGCAGCAATGCAGGTTCGCATGGCAATGCAGGCTCGCACAGCAATACTGGCTCTCGCGGCAGCATTCGCTCACCGGACAAAGCCGGCTCTCGCGGCAGTGTTCGCTCACAAAACAATGCTGGCTCTCGCAGCAGTGTTCGCTCACAAAACAATGCTGGCTCTCGCAGCAATATAGCCTCTCGCAGCAGTGTTCGCTCACCGGACAAAGCCGGCTCTCGCAGCGATGATGGCACAATGTATAATCCATTTGCGGAAGCATTCAACAAAATGCAGAAAAAGAAATGAATATCATCACATTTTTTAGTTATTCTGCCAGGCCTGAATGAACTGCAGTGCATATTGCTGAATACCGCCAAAATACACTTCGATAAATTCAGCAAGCTCCCTTCCCACATAGCGGTAATGCCAGCTCTCATAAGAATAACCTGTTATGTGCTCATAACCTTCAGGATAGGAAAGTGACCATCCATAAGAGGCAGCATTTTCGCTTAACCATGCGGCCGCGGGAGTAGCGGCAAAAGAAGGATCTATCGGTACAAAATCCACAACAAGCCCAAGCTGGTGCTGACTATGTCCCGGTCTTGCAGAAATTCTGTCCGCCTCCGCGCGGCCGAGCTGCCTTACCCATCTATCATAAACTTCCTCCTGATAGAGGCCGGAACGGTATGTAGAGCCAACAACAAGACTTATCCCATCCCTTAAGGCAGCTTCCGCCATCTCTTCCAGTGCATCAACAGCCATTCTGCGCAGAGATAGATCGTTTCTGCTTATGCGAAACGAGCCGGCTCTTAATGGCAGAAGATCATCTGGCTCGTATGTAATCCGCAGTGAATTTTCCTTGTCTACAAGAATATATGTGTATGGATCCTGCTGTAGTATAAGGATAAGGTCTATAAGGAATTCCGGGCCTTCCAATGCGGCTCGCATAACATTATCTGCAATGTAAGAAGGTAAATTGGCATCAAGAAAAATGTTATTCCAGAAATCTTCTATGAATGTGTCTTCGGATGAATCTTCGTACCTTTCTGCATTTTGATTTTCAGCCGAATCAGACCCCACACATGAAGCGAGTAATATAAATGCAAATAAAAAGACGAAAAATTTTTTTGTCATAAATATTCTTTGATCCTCTTTATCGCCTCTAAGCCTTCTTCATGACCTTCATCGTGAAGAGCAAGCAATTTTTGCGTATCGGCAGTTGCCCTGTCTGCAGTGAGAGGCTTGAGAGGACGGATTATTATTGCCTTGCCTTCCTTTTCCAGTTTTTCGCAAAATTCCACCTGCCTATTGTAAACTTCATGTCTGTTTAACAATGTTTCTGCAAGGGCGGGATATTTTCTGTAGAAAAACTTAACAAGGTTTTTATGTCCGAACGGAGGTTTGATAAAACCCTTGTTTTGCGTAAGAACAATTACATGAAATTTGTTTCCATCTTCAATTGATTTTTCTATGGGAATGGGGATAGAAGTGCCTCCATCAAGATATGGTGTGCCGTTATACTTCACAATTTTGGAAATCATGGGAACAGAACAGGATGCCCTTGTAATTTCAAATCCAATTTTATTTTCATTTTTACCAAACCACTCAGCCTTTCCTGTGAGGCAGGAAGTGACTCCTGTAATAAATTGAATGTCCACTTTTTCAAAATGTTCCCTGTCCCAAAAGATATGTTTGTCCGGGACAGTTTTAAAAATAAAATCATAACCAAAAAGAGAACCATGTTTGATTAAATTCCTTCGGCTGACATATTCGTGCCTGCCGACATAGTGCTCAACAATCTGCCTATTCCTTCCCTTCTGGCCGGAAACATAGCTCAGGGCATTGGCAGCACCTGCAGAAACTCCGATTATATATGGAAACATAATATCCATTTCCATAAAGGCTTCAAAGACTCCGGCACTGTAAAAACCTCTTGTTCCTCCGCCTTCAAGAACAAGGCCAATGCCCTTTGGCAGAAAATGCTTTGGCATAATTCCCTTAATGGGAGTATGTGTAAAATTATTCATGGGAAGTTTAATTCATCCTATTTCGTGAACGTGCAAGACCATCTATTGCCTGCTGATAATTCGGGTTCAGCCTGATCGCATACTCGTAAGCTTCCACGGCTTCCCGGAAATCGCCTTCGGCTTCCCTTACACTTGCAAGCCGGAACCACCATAGGGCGGTACCCGGATCAAGCTGGACAGCTATTGTATAGGCGATTTCCGCATGACGGTAATGGCTTCTAAAGCGGTATATTTCGCCTATGAAAAAATATGCGACAGAAGCCCTTCCGCCTCTTGGAACATTGTTCACATAACGCTCCATTAGAGCAAGAGATGTATTATGATCGTTAAGGTAGAAGTAGGCTTCCCCCATCAACTGTACAAGCCTGTGTTCTTCCGGAAATGCAGCTAGTCCCCTTTCTCCCCATGTGATTACCTCCCTGTAACGGAGCATCCTGCGAAGGGACCATGCGATTGCAACATAGGAATCAGTAGAAGCGGCATTGCGGTTAATTTCATCTGTCGCAATCCTGATGGCTTCGTTGTAATAAACAACAGCCTCACCCATACGATTTTGAGCTTCAAGACTTCGGCCTGTATTGAAATTCCACATTGCAGTCTGTCCTTCCTGGGCAAAGGTTACTCCCGGAATAAAACACAGAAGGAAGAGCAATAGAATTACCCTGCTCTTTAGGCTTGACAAGCATAGCCCGCTGGGTTTTTCCAATACAGTCAATTTCACTTAACGCCGCCTCCCTGGCCGGAATTGCCGGGATTATGCAATGTCTCTTTCAAACATTTAATTATATCCGCATTGGTAAGTTTAGGAGAAAAAGCATTATTCAACTTTTGCCTGCGTCCCGTGGTATCTGTATAAGTGCCGGATACTTCGGCAAAGCCGGCCCATGGCAGAACAATTGATGCTATGTCTGTCGTTTTATTTTCATTTGTGCCGGAAGCACAGAGAAAGTCAAGACCGGACAAATCTGCTGCACTTTCAGCGCTTGCTCTTTGAGCGACCGCTCCTTCTGCGTTAGGCGTAATACCTACAGGCTTTGAGGCTACAGGCTCTGTGCCTGCAGGGTCTTCGCCAAATACAATGAGGGCTTTTAATGTTCTGCCGTTCAGTTTTTCTATCAGGCTGCCGGCGGGAGATACTTGCAGATCCATAAGACCACGGCTATTTGCTTCCGGCACAAGAGCAAGTAAATTTGAATCGGCGGAAACCAATTCTGACAAGAGCGGCAAACTGCTTTCAGTCAAGTCATTCTGTACATATACAAAAAAACTTTTATTGTTATTCGCTTTTGCGGAATTTTTATACAAAGAGACAGCCTTTTCAATTTCCTTGAATGTAAATTTTTCATTACACCATTCGGATGCAAGTCCGCTCTCTAGATCGCTTACGAGAATCAAGCATGCTCCTTTTTGCACAGCCTTTCTTATAAGTATGCCTGCAATTGGATGGCTTTCCATAATGTCATTAGCAGCAAGAAGAATAAATTCGGCTTTTTCCAGCTCTTCAAAATTGCCCATTTTCCCAGCGCCATGAAGATCATTTAAGATGCCAAATGAATAAATTCCAATTCCAAGAGAGTCTGCATATTCTTTAACAAGGGTAATTTCCTCATTGGTCATTTTTCCGGACACAGAAATTGCGGCTGCATCTTTGCCATGTTTTGTAATTAGGTCCTTCATTTTCTTATTGATAAGATTACATGCATTTTCAAGATCGGTTTCTTTTATATCAACAATTGGTTTAAGGAGTTTTCCGGTTAGAGGCAGATCCATAAAACCAAAACGTCCCTTCTTGCAAAGTATTTCTTCCTTATTTTCAGTATCATCGGGCAAACATCTAAGGAGCATACTGCCCCGGAATGTAAGCTTAACCCTGCAGCCAAGTGAGCAGAAGGAACAAACAGTTTGAACAAAATCCTCGTTAAGCGGAACCGGTTTATAAAGGCTTATCTTTTCGGTTAATGCTCCTGTCGGACATAGAGATACACATTGCCCGCAGGATATACATCCGGAATCATTAAGGGATGAATCAAAAGCCGGCTGAACCAGAGTGTCAAAACCTCTGTCAATTAAGCCTAACGCAGTAACTCCCATGAGCTCATCGCAAATTCTAAGACATAAACCGCAGAGGATACATTTGTCGGGATTCCTGTCAATGTAGGGATGATCATTTATTAAAAGCAGGGATTTTTCTGCAGATGCCGAAGCTTCGGCTGCCGGGGTTTCATTAATGTATTTTGACGGCTCAAGCTTTAATTCCCTAGATATATTTATCAGGGAACATTCAAAATAGTCCATACATCCGCATTCAAGACATCTTTTAGCTTCAGATAATGCATCTTCCTCAGAATAGCCGTTATTTACCTCACTAAAATTATTTTTTCTTTCTGCCGGATTTAAATGTTTCATTTTCTTTCTGGAAATTTTTTCCCTGCCGGCAAAATAATCTGCCTTCGGGTCAGTTTTCACAAGATAGTTATCAGTACAGGAAATGTCTTTTCCATTTAAATAAGCATCAATAATAAGAGAGGCCTTTCTCGCTTCTCCAATTGCAGAAATTGCAATGTCGGCTCCCTTGTTAGAAGCATCCCCAATAGCAAAAACACCATCAAGATTGGTCTTAAAATTATTTTCATCGGCAATAATTGTCTTTCTTGCGCTTAACTTCAAATCTTCAAAACCGTCTATTTTTGTCCCCTGCCCTATCGCAATAATCACAGTATCGACTTCAAGAATTTCCTCTTCCCCCGCAATCGGGACGGGAGATCTCCTGCCGCTTGCATCGGGATCTCCGAGTTTCATCTTCTGAAGTCTTAACGTATTTGCCCTTCTATTTACTCCTGCAATTTCAATCGGATTGGTCAAAAACCTGAAAATAACGCCTTCTTCCTCTGCCTCGACTATCTCGATTTCCTCTGCCGGCATCTCGTCCCTTGAGCGTCTGTAAACAAGATAGACATTTTCGGCTCCAAGCCTTACAGCGGTACGGCAGGCATCCATAGCTGTATTGCCTCCGCCGACAATGGCAACCCTGCTGCCTATTTCGGTCTTTTTATCGAGCGCAACATCGCGCAAGAAATCAATGCCGCCTAACACACCATCAAGATCTTCTCCGGGACAGCCAAGCTTAGAGCTGCTCCATGCCCCTATTGCGGTAAGTACAGCATCATTTTTTGATCGGAGTTCCTCTAACCTGATGTCTTTTCCGATGGATGTATTGTTATAAAACTTTACTCCCATTTTTTTTATGGAAGAAATTTCCCTTCCCAAAATTTCTTTTGGAAGCCTGTATTCGGGAATCCCATAACGAAGCATGCCGCCCATTTCGGGCATGGCATCATAGAGACTTACATTATGCCCCTGCTTTCTTAAAAAATACGCCGCTGTTAATCCGCCGGGACCTCCTCCGGCAATCGCAATAGACTTTCCTGTATCTGGTGCAATATCAGTCACAGTCTCATCCAGATATTTATCGGAAGCAAAGTATTTTAAGTGGGCTATGCTAATAGGATCTTCCACAAGCTCCCTTCTGCATGCAGTTTCGCAGGGATGCGGACAGACACGGCCAATGGAAGAAGGCAGAGGCAGTCTTTCCTTCATTAGCTCCACGGCTTCCCTGTACTGACCGTTTGCAATAAGGCCGATATAACCCTGACAATCGGTTTGTGCCGGACATGAAAGAACACAGGGCGGACGGCAGTCTCCCTTATGATCGGAAAATAAAAGCTCCAGAGCCGCCTTTCTTGTATTTAAAACCCTTTCGGTATTGGTCTTTATCTTCATCCCTTCAGAAATAAAAGTGGAACAAGCCCTAAGCAAACGGGGTGATGTTTCCGACTCTACAAGACAGATTCCGCATGAAGCATATATTTTTACCCGCTCATCATGACAGAGGGTGGGTATATGAATATTATGGCCATTTGCAGCTTCCAGAATGGTTAGTCCGCTTTCCGCCTGTATATCTAGGCCGTCAATATTGATGTTCACCAAAGGCATAATCCTCTCCCGGTTAAATTATTCAACCAAAACTGCTTTTACTTTGCACTCAGAAGCACATATGCCGCATTTTGTACATTTATCCTGATCTATTATGTGCAATTTTTTTACTTCCCCGCTAATCGCATTTACCGGACATTTACGTTTACAAAGGGTACAGCCAATGCATTTTTCTCCGTCAATCTTATAACTGATCAGAGCTTTGCATTGTTTTGCGGTACATTTTTTATGCTCAATATGATCGGTATACTCGTTTTCAAAATACTTCAATGTTGTAAGAACGGGATTAGGAGCTGTCTGCCCAAGTGCACAAAGGGAGCCTTCCTTGATCTGAAGAGCCAGATTTGAAAGCAGCTCCTTGTCCCCCTCGCGGCCCTTTCCCTCAACAATGCGTTCAAGAATTTCCAGCATACGTTTTGTGCCGATGCGGCAGTGGGTGCATTTGCCGCAGGATTCCTTGCGTGTGAAGTCAAGAAAGAAACGTGCAATGTCCACCATGCAGGTGTCTTCATCCATTACAACCATTCCTCCCGAACCCATAATTGCACCGGTGGCAACAAGCGATTTATAGTCAATTAAAGTATCGATAAGTTCATTGGG
>Ga0099364_10002995_pt1 | contig 26624 bp, 25 predicted proteins | sample TergutTh196P3_FD_73070 | JGI IMG/M metagenome (GOLD analysis project Ga0099364, IMG submission 73070) | Microcerotermes parvus P3 segment gut microbial communities from Pointe-Noire, Republic of the Congo - Th196 P3 | ecosystem: Host-associated > Arthropoda: Insects > Digestive system > Gut ...
GGGATTAATGATTGTTGTAACTACTTTTGGGAAAATACCAAAAGTCAAACATTAATCATTTACAATTAATAACTTCTTTAAAGTACTTCGGGTGCTAACGAAACGATTTTCATATTCGTGTTACGCAACTCTCTTGCAACGGGTCCGAAAATACGGCTACCGCGGATTTCGCCTGCGTTGTTCAACAACACACAAGCATTGTCATCGAAACGGATATACGAACCATCGGCGCGTCTAACTTCTTTTTTCGTGCGAACGATAACTGCTTTGGTTACAGTTCCTTTTTTCATATCTGATGCAGGTACTGCCGATTTTACCGTTACTACGATAATATCCCCCAAAGAGGCGTAGCGTTTGCCTGTTCCTCCCAACACGCGGATACACAATGCTGTTTTTCCACCGCTGTTGTCTGCTATTGTAAGTCTTGATTCTTGTTGTATCATAATTACTTAGCCCTTTCGATTATTTCAACTAATCTCCATCTTTTGAGTTTGCTCAATGGGCGTGTTTCCATAATTTTCACTATGTCGCCAATGTTACACTCGTTTTTCTCGTCGTGAGCGTGGAATTTTTTAGTTTTGTTTACAAACTTTCCATAAATAGGGTGTTTTTCTTTCCATTTAACAGCCACTGTGATGGTTTTATCCATTTTGTTGCTGAAAACTTCCCCTTGTCTTTCTTTTCTTAAATTTCTAGCTTCCATCAGACAATTTATTTTTGATTTAGCTCTCTTTGACGCAATTCCGTTTTGAAACGCGCAATTGTTCTGCGAGCTTCTTTAATCTGACACGGGTTATCTAACGGCGTGATAGAGTGATTCAATTTCAAGCGAACCATTTGTGCTGTATCAGCATCAATTCTTTCTTGAATTTCTTTGGTTGTTAATTCTTTAATCTCTTTGATTTTCATTCCTTTACGCATTTAATGATTTTGTATCAAAATCACGTCTAATTATAAACTTGGTAGTAACCGGCAATTTTTGAGCCGCTAAGCGCAATGCTTCTTTGGCAATTTCGAACGGTACACCTTCTACTTCGATAATGATACGTCCGGGAGTAATCGGAGCCACGAATCCTTCGGGAGCACCTTTTCCTTTACCCATACGCACTTCTGCCGGTTTTTTAGTAATTGGCTTGTCCGGAAACACGCGAATCCAAATTTGTCCTTGACGCTGCATATAACGTGTAACGGCGATACGAGCAGCTTCAAGTTGACGACCTGTCAGCCATTTCGTTTCCAACGACTTGATTCCAAAAGACCCGAATGCTAACTGGTTTCCGCGTTGCGCGTTACCTTTCATCCTGCCTTTTTGCTGTCTTCTAAATTTTGTTCTTTTAGGTTGTAACATTTTCTTCTAATTTCAAGCGTTAAACATTAAACAGATTGTTTTTTTCTTTTTCTGAAACCTTTACCGCTGTCATTGTTTCTTCTGTCGCCTCTGTCGTTTCCACCTGCTGATGGGCGCCCTGTTTCTTTAGAAGAAGTGAATTGTGGAGCCAAGTCTCTTTTTTCATAAACTTCGCCACGGCAAATCCATACTTTAATACCAATCAAACCAACTTTAGTCAACGCTTCGGCGTGTGCGTAATCAATATCGGCTCTGAACGTATGTAACGGTGTACGTCCTTCTTTATACATTTCCGAACGTGCCATTTCTGCGCCGTTCAAACGACCCGAAACTTGCACTTTGATTCCTTCTGCGCCCATACGCATTGTCGATGCAATAGCCATTTTCGTTGCACGACGATAAGCAATTTTTCCTTCTACCTGACGGGCGATATTATTCGCTACGATAACGGCATCAAGTTCAGGACGTTTTACTTCAAAGATATTGATTTGAACATCTTTATCTGTTATCTTTTTCAATTCTTCTTTCAGTTTGTCAACTTCCGTTCCGCCTTTACCGATAATGATACCGGGGCGAGCCGTGCAAACTGTAATGGTAACCAATTTCAGCGTACGCTCGATAACAATTCTCGAAACGCTTGCTTTAGCTAAACGGGCATTCAAATATTTTCTGATTTTTGAATCTTCTAATAATGTGTCGCCGTAGTTGTTACCACCATACCAATTGGAATCCCATCCTCTGATGATTCCTAAGCGGTTACTTACCGGATTTGTTTTTTGTCCCATTTAACTATTAATTTTGATTTTCAGTTACTTTAGTATCTACAAAAATTGTAACGTGGTTTGAACGTTTGCGAATACGTGCTCCGCGACCTTGCGCTCTCGGGCGTAATCTTTTCAACATTCTTGCGGAGTCAACATATACTGCGCTCACGAACAATTCGCCGTTGTCGGCTTTTTTCTCATTTTTCTGCTCCCAATTATTGATGGCAGAAAGCAATAATTTTTCCATTTTGCCGGAAGCTTCTTTCGACGAGAACTTCAATATGCTGAGAGCTCTGAATGCTTCCATACCGCGAATCATATCTGCGACCAAGCGCATTTTGCGAGGCGATGTTGGAACATTGTTCAGCTTAGCAAAGAAGAGGCTCTTGTTGGCTTCTTTTCTTTCTTCGGCTTTTATTCTTTTTCTTGCACCCATTTTATTTTAAACGTTTTTATTTTTTCTTAAAATTTAACGGATTATTTCTTTTTACCACCGTGTCCGCGGAAGTTGCGCGTCATAGAAAATTCGCCGAGTTTGTGCCCAACCATATTTTCTGTGATATAAACAGGGATAAATTTGTTTCCGTTGTGAACTGCTATTGTATGACCTACAAAGTCCGGTGAAATCATTGAAGCGCGCGCCCAAGTTTTAACAACAGATTTTTTGTTGCTTTCATTCATCGCCAACACTTTTTTCTCTAATTTCAGGTTAATGTAAGGACCTTTTTTTAATGAACGACTCATATTATTTACTTAATTTTTACGATTATTTTTTCTTTCTTTCAATAATATATTTGCTTGTAGCTTTTTTAGGCGCACGCGTTTTGTAGCCTTTTGCCAACAATCCTTTGCGTGAGCGTGGATGTCCTCCTGATGCGCGACCTTCTCCACCGCCCATTGGGTGGTCAACTGGGTTCATAGCAACAGGACGTGTGCGTGGGCGACGCCCCAACCAACGTGAACGACCAGCTTTACCCGAACGCTCAAGTGCGTGGTCTGAATTTCCAACGCTTCCGATAGTAGCTTTACAAGCGCTAAGTATCATACGAATCTCGCCCGAAGGCAATTTTACAATAGCATACTTTCCATCACGAGATGTTAATTGAGCAAACGTTCCGGCAGAACGAACCAATACTGCACCTTGACCCGGATTCAATTCAATGCTATGAATAACAGTTCCCAACGGAATGTTTTGCATTGGAAGTGAGTTTCCAACTTCTGGCGAAGCAGTGTCTCCCGACATTAATGTTTGACCAACTTGCAATCCGTTTGGCGCAAGAATGTAACGTTTTTCCCCGTCTGCGTAAAACAACAATGCGATACGAGCCGAACGATTCGGGTCGTATTCGATTGTTTTTACCACAGCAGGAACACCATCTTTATTTCTCTTAAAGTCAATTACTCTATATTTTCTCTTGTGACCACCGCCGATGTAGCGCATTGTCATTTTACCGTCGTGGTTGCGTCCGCCGCTTTTTCCACCACCGTAAACAAGAGATTTTTCCGGTGCAGATGCAGTAATTGTATCAAATGTACCGATAATCTTGTGTCTTTGACCCGGTGTTGTAGGTCTTAATTTTCTAACTGGCATTTCTTGTTATTATATGTTCGAATAAAAATCGATTTTTTCTCCGTCTTTAACCGTAACAACCGCTTTTTTGAAAGCAGGCGTTTTACCGTTAATCATTCCCGCTTTTGTGTAGCGCGATTTGTTTTTTCCGGCGTAGTTCATAGTATTTACATCTACCACGGTTACTCCGTACATATCTTGAATGGCTTTTTGTATTTGAAGCTTGTTGGCTTCTTTTACAACTCTGAATTGATAGCTGTTCAATTTCTCGCTCAATTGGTTAGCCTTTTCTGTTACTATTGGTTTGATGATAATATTCATACGTCTTTTTCTCCTTATGCTTTAAATATTTTATCAATTTCCGCAAGCGAACCTTCAGTCAGCAACAAAAAATTAGCGTTCAAAATATTGTAAGTGTTTAATTCCGAAACGATTGAAACATTTGCTATTTGCAAGTTTCGAGCCGACAAAAATACATTTTTATTTGGTTCTGACAAAACTAAAAGTGATTTTTTATCTGCTACTTGCAAGTTTTTCAACAAGTCAATATAATTTTTTGTTTTTGGCGCTTCAAATGTCACATTTTCAAGGATAAACAATTTACCGTCTGTTGCTTTGTAAGACAAGGCAGATTTGCGCGCAAGTTGTTTTACTTTTTTGTTCAATTTGAAACTGTAGTCGCGTGGAGTTGGACCAAAAATGCGACCTCCGCCAACGCGAACAGGCGATTTAATATCTCCTGGCCGTGCACCACCGCCACCTTTTTGTCTTCCAAGTTTGCGTGTACTTCCTGCCACTTCGCTTCTGCCTTTGCTCTTGTGCGTGCCTTGGCGTTGGTTTGCCAAGTATTGTTTTACGTCAAGATAAATAGCGTGGTCGTTTGGCTCAATAGCGAAGATTGAATCGTTTAACGTAATCTTTCTTCCGGTGTCTTCACCTTTTGTGTTATATACTTTCAATTCCATTACTTATTCACTATTACGATTGAACCTTTTGCACCCGGCAACGAACCTTTTACCAAAAGAAGATTATGTTCCGGAATTACTTTTAATACTTGCAGGTTTTGTACAGTTACGGTATTTCCGCCCATACGTCCGCCCATTCTCATACCTTTGAATACTTTCGCCGGATAAGAGCAAGCTCCAATAGAACCTGGTGCTCTCAAACGGTTATGTTGACCGTGAGTAGATTGCCCTACTCCGCCAAATCCGTGGCGTTTTACAACTCCTTGATGTCCTTTACCTTTTGAGGTTCCCATCACATCAATAAAATCATCGGCTTCAAACAGTTTATCTGCTGTAACTGTGTCGCCTAATTTGAATTCATCTGCGAATCCTTTGAACTCAACCAAGTGTCTCTTTGGTGTTGCTCCAGCTTTTTTGAAGTGTCCCAATTCGGGTTTTGAAGTGTTTTTTTCTTTTTTGTCTTCAAAACCTAATTGAATTGCTTCGTAACCGTCGTTATCTACGGTTTTTACCTGCGTTACAACACAAGGACCAGCTTCGATAACAGTGCACGGTACATTTCTACCATCGGCACTGAAAACGGATGTCATTCCGATTTTTTTTCCTATTAATCCTGGCATTTCAATTAATTTAAGCCCCTCTAAATCTCCCCTCAAGGGGAAATTTGCAGAAGCATTGTTTACTTTAGTTAATTTATTTTAGTCTTTAAATCCCCCTTGAGGGGGACTTAGGGGGCTCTTATACTTTTATTTCTACTTCTACACCGCTTGGCAATTCTAATTTCATCAACGCGTCAACTGTTTTGGCTGTTGAGCTATAAATGTCAATCAAGCGTTTGTAAGATGATAGCTCGAATTGTTCGCGCGATTTTTTGTTTACGAAAGTTGCGCGGTTTACGGTAAAGATACGTTTGTGCGTTGGCAACGGAATTGGTCCGCTTACTACTGCGCCTGTAGCTTTTACTGTTTTTACGATTTTTTCGGCTGATTTGTCAACCAAATTGTGGTCGTAAGATTTTAGTTTGATTCTGATTTTTTGTTGACTCATTGTCGTTTTAAATTTTTGTTATTATATAAAGTAGTTGCGAGTTAAGAGTCATTCGCTAACTCGCATTTTTTGTTTTACAATAATTCTATTCTACCTTTAGCCTCTGTTACTACTGCTTTTGCAATAGCTGTAGAAACTTCAGAGTAGTGAGAAAATTCCATTGATGATGTAGCACGGCCCGATGAAATGGTACGCAATGCTGTAACGTAACCAAACATTTCTGCTAACGGCACTTTTGCTTTGATTACACGCGCACCCGAACGGTTCGATTCCATTCCTTCTACTTGTCCGCGACGTTTGTTCAAGTCGCCGATAATATCACCCATATTTTCTTCGGGAGTGATTACTTCCAATTTCATAATTGGCTCCATCAATACCGGTTTTGCTTTAGCACAAGCGTTTTTGTAAGCTTGGATAGCGCAAATCTCGAACGATAGTTGGTCAGAGTCAACCGGATGGTAAGAACCGTCAACAACTACAACTTTCAATGTATCAAGCGGAAATCCTGCCAATACACCATTTTTCATAGCAACTGTAAATCCTTTTGCAATTGACGGGATATATTCTTTTGGAATGTTTCCACCTTTTACTTCGTCAACGAATTGCAAGCCGGGTCCTTCGAATGATTCGTCAGCAGGGCCAACTTTCAAACTCATATCAGCATATTTACCGCGACCACCCGATTGTTTCTTATACACTTCACGAAGGTCAACTGTCTGAGTAATAGCCTCTTTGTAAGAAACTTGCGGACGACCCTGATTACATTCTACTTTGAACTCACGTTTCAAGCGGTCGATAATGATTTCCAAGTGAAGCTCACCCATACCACTGATGATAGTCTGACCTGACTGTTCATCGGTTCTAACAGTAAATGTTGGATCTTCTTCAGCCAGTTTGCTCAATCCAAGACCCAACTTATCAACATCTTTTTGCGTCTTAGGCTCAACTGATATGCCGATTACAGGGTCCGGGAAATCCATAGATTCCAACACAATTGGATTTGCTTCGTCGCACAACGTATCTCCGGTACGAATATCTTTAAATCCAACGCCTGCGCCTATATCGCCGGCAGCAATAGTTTCAACGGGATTTTGTTTGTTCGAGTGCATTTGGAAGATGCGCGAAATACGCTCTTTTTTCTCCGAACGCGAGTTATATATATAAGAACCTGCATCAATTTTTCCGGAATATACGCGAAAGAAACACAAACGACCTACATAAGGGTCTGTAGCAATTTTAAACGCCAACGCACAAGTTGGTTCATCTACACTTGGCTTTCTGCTTACTTCTTCGCCTGTATTTGGATTTGTCCCAACAATTTCGGCAGTATCAAGCGGGCTTGGCAAGTATGCGCAAGCTGCGTCAATCATTGTTTGTACACCTTTATTTTTGAATGAAGAACCACAAATCATTGGGTTGATTTGCATAGCCAATGTTCCTTTGCGGATAGCGGCTTTGATTTCGTCTTCGGTTATTGTTGATGGGTCATCGAAGAATTTTTCCATCAACGCATCGTCGAATTCGGCAATAGTTTCGAGCATTTTATCTCTCCACTCTTGCGCTTCTTCCAACAAGTTTGCAGGAATTTCTTCTACCGAATATTCTTTGCCTAACGTTTCATCGTGCCAAACAATCGCTTTCATTTTCACCAAATCAACTACGCCTTTGAACGTTTCTTCGGCACCGATTGGAATTTGAATCGGACAAGGATTTGCTTTTAATATTTCTTTAATCTGCGTATAAACGTCGAAAAAGTTTGCGCCCGAACGGTCCATTTTGTTTACATAACAAATGCGTGGAACATCGTATTTATCAGCTTGACGCCAAACGGTTTCCGATTGAGGTTCAACGCCACCTACCGCACAAAAGTTACAAACGGCACCATCGAGGATACGCAATGAACGTTCTACCTCAACGGTAAAATCAACGTGTCCCGGAGTGTCAATCAAGTTGATTTTATATTTATCGCCGTTATAAACCCAAGATGTAGTCGTAGCAGCTGAAGTAATGGTAATACCTCTTTCTTGCTCTTGCTCCATCCAGTCCATTGTAGCGCCGCCATCGTGCACTTCGCCGATTTTATGTGTAAGACCTGTGTAAAAAAGGATACGCTCCGATGTCGTTGTTTTTCCGGCATCAATATGAGCCATAATCCCCATATTTCTGTTAAATTTTAAATCTGCTTTAGCCATTTGTTTTTTATCTATAAATTAAAATCTAAAGTGTGCGAAAGCCCTATTTGCTTCAGCCATACGGTGCATATCTTCTTTTTTCTTGAATGCGCCGCCTTGTTGATTGAATGCATCAACAACTTCTGCCGCTAATTTGTCAGCCATTGAACGACCGCCACGTTTGCGCGAAAATAAAATAAGGTTTTTCATTGAAATAGACTCTTTTCTGTCAGGTCTGATTTCGGTTGGAACTTGGAATGTAGCACCTCCAACGCGACGAGATTTTACCTCTACTTGTGGAGTGATGTTTTCTAATGCTTTTTTCCAAATATCAAGCGTAGTTCTTTCTTCGTTGGGAAGTTTTGCTTTAACGGTATTTAAAGCGTCATAAAAAATATCGAATGCGATAGATTTTTTACCATCGAACATTAAATGGTTTACAAATTTGGTAACCATTACATCGTTGAAAACCGGGTCAGGCAATATAACCCTTTTCTTTGGTTTTGATTTTCTCATTTTTCACTAAAATTGTGTTTTTGTTTCTGGCTGCTTTTTTGTGTCATCTTCAATGTGTTCCGCTGAACCATTTACTCAACCTGTTTTTGCTATCCAATAAACTCAAACAGTCGTTAAAAACTTTGTTTAATTACTTTTGTTTGACTTTTTCAGAGGTTATTTTTTCTTACCTTTTGTTGCTGCTGCGGCTGCTTGTCCCGGTTTTGGGCGTTTAGCACCATATTTAGAGCGGCGTTGAAGGCGTCCGTTTACACCAGCAGTATCCAGTGTTCCGCGAACAATGTGATAACGTACACCCGGAAGGTCTTTTACACGACCACCACGCACCAATACAATGCTGTGCTCTTGCAAATTGTGTCCTTCGCCCGGAATGTAAGCATTCACTTCTTTCTGATTAGTCAAACGTACACGAGCTACTTTACGCATCGCTGAATTTGGTTTTTTAGGTGTGGTTGTATATACTCTCACACAAACACCTCTTCTTTGAGGGCAAGCTGCTAAAGCGGGCGATTTGCTATCGTCAGCTTGGCTCGTTCTTCCTTTTCTAACTAATTGTTGAATTGTAGGCATTTTACGTTTTTCTTAAAATATTAATGTATAAAACTTTATGTTTCCACTTTTTCGGGTTGCAAAGGTAGGGATTATTTTTTAATGTGCAATAGATGCGGAATTATTTTTTAAGAAAATTTGATTTGATGGAAATTCAAAGCATTTTTATTGCCTCATTACATAATAATTGTATATTTGTCCTAACTAAAAATAAATTTACTATGCAAATTACCAGATTATTCGACATACTTCCGTATGTTTCAGAAACTTATCCCGAGCAGGAAGTAGCATTGGCAGGAAAACAAAACGGCGAGTGGAAGAAATACAACATTCATGAATATATTAATAATGTAAATAATATTAGTAGCGGACTTATCAATTTGGGCGTGCAAAAAGGCGATAGAATTGCGCTCATTGCCCACAACTGCCCCGAATGGAATATGCTGGATATGGGAATTATGCAGACAGGCGCCATTCCGGTGCCGATTTATCCAACCATCAGCGAAGAAGATTACCATTATATATTAAATCATTCTGAAGTCAGCTACGTGTTTGTAGAAGACAGCCTGCTTTTTAAATTGAAAGACGTATTGCAGCGTGCACCGAGTATAAAACAAGTATATACTTTTGCTGAAACAGAAGGTTATAAACCGTTGAGCGAACTTATCGAACTTGGCAAAAACAATCCCGATGAAACGGAATTAAAAAATAGAAAAGACAACATTCAGCCGATGGATGTGGCTTGCATCATTTACACGTCGGGAACTACAGGCAATCCAAAAGGCGTAATGCTTTCGCACCACAATGTTGTGAATCAATTCTTAAATTTACAGCAAACGCCTTCAAAATGGAGTAAAACGGCATTCAGTTTTTTGCCTCTTTGCCACGCATACGAAAAAATGATGGTGTATTTGTACCAATATTTGGGAATGTCTGTGTATTATGCCGAAAACCTTGGCACCATTTCCGAAAATCTCAAAGAAGTAAATCCCACCATGATGACTTGCGTGCCACGTATTCTCGATAGAATTTACGATAAACTTTGGCAAGCGGGCAAAAAATTGCCATTCATTCAGCGCAAGTTATATTATTGGGCGTTTAACTTAGCAACGCATTACCAACTGAAAGGATTGAGCAGTTTTTATATGTTCAAACACAAAATTGCCGACAAGCTGATTTACTCAAAATGGCGCGAAAATATCGGCGGAAATTTTGATATTGTAGTTTCGGGAAGCGCCGCTATTCAGCCTGCTGTTGCCGCATTTTTTTCGGCTATCGGAATGCCTGTTTTTGAAGGTTACGGACTAACCGAAACATCGCCTGTTATTGCTGTTTCGAGTCGTGAACCGAATGGAAGGCGTTTCGGCACAGTTGGACCGCCACTTCATGGAGTGGAAGTAAAGATTGCCGAAAAAGACGAAATTATTTGCCGCGGACACAACGTAATGCTCGGCTACTACAAAGAACCGGAACTAACAAAAGAGGTAATTGATGCTAACGGCTGGTTTCACACCGGCGACACAGGACGATTTACCGACGAAGGACAACTGGTGATTACAGGGCGATTGAAAATTATTTTTAAAACTTCTTTCGGAAAATATGTCAATCCACAATTGATTGAAGACAAGTTTACACAATCGCCGTTTATCGAAAATATGGTCGTATTGGGCGAAAATCAAAAGTTTCCGGCGGCGCTGATTGTACCCGAATTTACTTACTTAAAAAAATGGGCAAAAAAAAATAAGATACAATTCAGCACAAACGAAGAGGCTGTCGAAAATCCTGAAGTAAAAAAATTATTTGATAAGATAGTCAAAGAGAATAATGCTCATTTTGGCGATACAGAAAAAATAAAGAGATATGAATTAATTCCTGACGAGTGGACACAAGAAAATAACATTCTTACACCTACGTTGAAAGTGAAAAGGCGAATTATTTTAGAGCGGTATAAAGAAAATATTGAGAATTTGTTTAGTTAAGATTTCCTCAAAAATCATTACCTTTGTATTTTCTTTTAAAAATCGACGTATATGCCATTAACCATTCCAGACAAATTACCGGCTATTGAATTACTGAAAAAAGAGAATATCTTTGTTATGGATTCATCACGGGCATCTACACAAGATATACGCCCGCTGAAAATCGCGTTTCTAAATTTGATGCCCATCAAAATAACTACCGAAACGGATTTGATACGTGTAATGTCGAACTCGCCACTGCAGGTCGAAATTGAGTTTTTGAAGTTAAAAAGTCACACGTCAAAAAATACGCCTATTGAGCACATGATGGCTTTTTACAGTGATTTCGATAAAACAAAAAAGTACGACGGACTCATTATTACCGGCGCGCCTGTGGAGCAAATGGACTACAATCAAGTAAGATACTGGAGAGAACTAATCGAAATTTTCGATTGGGCAAAAACAAATGTTACTTCCACATTCTTTATTTGCTGGTCAGCGCAGGCGGCACTGCATCATTATTACGGAGTGCCTAAACATCATTTGGCTAAAAAAATGTTCGGCGTGTTTGAGCATACGGTTAATGACCCACTTAACCCAATTTTCAGAGGATTCGACGATGTATTTTTCGTACCTCACAGCCGCTATACGGAAGTGAGAAGGGAAGATATTGAAAAAAAATCCGAACTGACAATTTTATCCGAATCGGAAGATGCCGGCGTATATATGGTTACGGCACGCAACGGACGTGAGTTTTTCGTAACGGGACATTCTGAATATTCGCCCGAAACATTAGACGTTGAGTACAAAAGGGATTTGAAAAAAGGATTGGATATAGAAATTCCAAAAAATTATTACTTGGATAATAATCCTAAAAAGAAACCAATAGTACATTGGCGTTCGCACGCTACATTACTATTTGCCAATTGGTTGAATTATTTTGTATATCAAGAAACACCTTATAATATAGAGGAAATTTCTTGAACCAAGATTTTTACAAAATAAAAAAGATTTTCAAGATTATTTTTACAGAACTAAAATCCTGTTAATCTTGAAAATCTTATTAAAATCTTGGTTCAAGACAAATATTTACGGAATCAACCGCTTACTCCTCATTTGACTCACAATTTCCCTCGAAAAACTCGTTGCTAAAGCTCGTGCGTTAGCAGGATCATAAGTGCGAGTTCGCGCCGAATAAATCAACTGGTCGGTGCCGATAGTAAACAAATCTGCTTGCAATATAAAATCGGTGGTTGTAGACACAAATCCGGGCATAAACATTACATCGTGCGCAAACATAAACCGCCGGTAATAAAAACTCATTCCCATTGGGCGAGGCGACATATAAAAGAATCCCGGATGAAATTGCTGCTGTCTGTTTTTGGCAACCAACGACACAATCATTACTGAAGTAAAATCAAATTCCTTTAGTTTCACGTCAATTTGTTCTTCCGTTAAACCGCTGAATCCGTTTGGTCCGAAAATGCTCGTGCCGCTCACTGCGTTTACACCGCTTCTGCTCATTTCGGCAACCATCGATTGCTCTATGTTGTCGCGCTGTTCTCTGTCGGACATTACGCCAACGATTAATACTTTTTGAACAGCATCGGCAGGCGGATTGTTTACTACCCACGAAGATGTTACTCTTGTTGTTGTACAAGAAGCCAACGATAACAATAGGATAAATGACGATAATTTAAGTAGTGTTTTCATTTTATTTTTGTTTTAAATTGTTATATTTATAACATAATAGAGCAAAAAATGTTCTGTTAAAAATTGTTTTTACTACTTTTGCAATATGGAAAGAAAAATAGAATTGCTTTCGCCGGCGAAAAATATTGAGTGCGGTATCGAAGCCATCAACCACGGCGTAGATGCCGTGTATATCGGAGCGCCAAAGTTCAGTGCGCGCGCTTCTGCGGGCAATTCCATTCAAGATATTGAAAAACTTTCTGCTTATGCGCATAAATTTTACGCGCGAACTTATATTGCACTGAATACGATATTGAAAGACAGCGAACTCGACGATGTCCAAAAGCTTATTTGGGACGTTTATCACGCCGGTGCCGATGCAATTATTATTCAAGATATGGGCATTTTACAGTTGGATTTGCCGCCCATCGCTCTACATGCCAGCACACAAACGGACAACAGAACATTAGAAAAAGTACAGTTTTTGGAACAAATAGGATTTTCGCAAGTGGTATTAGCACGAGAATTGAGTTTGGAAGAAATAAAAAACATTTCTTCACAAGTAAAAATTCCTATTGAAGTTTTTGTACACGGCGCGCTTTGCGTGAGTTACAGCGGACAATGCTACATTAGCCAAGCCATCGGCGGAAGAAGCGCGAACCGCGGCGAATGCGCGCAGTTTTGCCGATTACCTTACGACCTCATCGACGGCAACGGAAAAACAATCGTTGAAAATAAACATCTGTTGTCGCTAAAAGACTTGAATTTGTCCGATCATTTGGCAGAGTTGTTAGATGCAGGCGTTTCTTCTCTCAAAATTGAAGGCAGACTGAAAGATGTAGATTATGTGAAAAATATCACAGCTTTTTATCGCAAGAAATTAGATGCGATACTTTCGCAATCAAAGCAATACCAAAAATCTTCATCGGGAAAAATAACTTATTTTTTTGAACCTAATCCCGAAAAATCTTTTCATCGCAGTTCGTCGGCTTATTTTTTGAATGGTCGGAATACGGATATTACTTCATTTGATACGCCAAAATCGACAGGCGAATATGTTGGGAAAGTAACGGAAATCGGCAAAAATTTTATTGTATTAGATTCGTCGGCTGTATTTCACAACGGCGATGGACTTTGTTTTACAGACAAACACGGAGAATTTTGCGGATTCCGCATTAATACAGTAGAAGGTAATCGTTTGTATCCAACACAAATGCCAGCTGTCGAAAAAAATACGGCGATGTTTCGGAATTTCGACCACGCGTTTTCGCAGTTGCTTGCCAAAAAATCGGCTGAACGGAAAATTGCCGTAGATATGTTGTTTTCCGATACAAAGGATGGTTTTTCGTTGCAACTAAAAGACGTAGACGGAAATGAATTTACGGCACATTTTTCCTCGAAAAAAGAAAAAGCAACGAACGTTGAAAAAGCAATAGAAAATATTTCTGCACAATTATCAAAATTGGGAAATACGGATTTTTATATACGTTCGATAGATGTTCGTCTTTCCGATAGTTATTTTATTCCCAATTCACTATTATCCGATTGGCGTAGAGTTGGAATTGAAGAATTGATAAAAATAAGAGAACAAAATTATCCTTTTTTTAGAACAAAAATCAATCCAACTTCGCATCCTTTTTCCGAAAAAGAATTGTCTTATTTAGGCAATGTTTACAACGAAAAAGCTGCCGAGTTTTACAAACAGCACGGAGTTGCGTCTATTGAGCCTGCTTTTGAACAAAAACAAGTGCAAAATGTTCCGTTAATGTTTATGAAACATTGTTTGAAATATAGTTTTGGTTGCTGTCCGAAAAATTCATCAACTAAAATAGAACCGAAATTTTTACGTTATAAAAATGAATTATTAACATTGGATTTCGATTGTAAAAAGTGCGAAATGATAATTAAACAGATATAAAATGATATATTTACCACAAAGAACACTAAGTTTTTGCACAAAGCAACACAAAGATGCTGAACTTTGCGCCCTTAGTGAACCAACGGTCAGCGTAAGCTAATTCTCTTTGTGTGCCTTGTGGTAAAAGAAAAAATCTAAAATCGTCAATCAATCTATGTTTTGTAACACTCGCGCCATAATTCTTCACCATATCAAATACAGCGACAATAGTATTATTCTGCACGCATACACAGAACAGCGCGGACGAATGGCGTTTGTGGTAAACGGAATAAAAGGCAAAAAATGCGTTGTCAAATCGGGATTATTGACACCGCTTTCAGTTGTAGAATTGGAAATTAGCTATAATCCTAACAAAGAACTTCATCGCATAAAAGAGTGTAAAAATGCACATTTTTACTCTTCCATTCCTTTTTGTCCCATAAAAAACAGCATTGCATTTTTGATTTCCGAAGTGTTGTTTCGCTGCTTGAAAGAAACAGACAAAAATGAGCCGTTATTTGATTTTTTGCTTCAATCAATCGTTTCGTTAGATGCACAAGATAAAAGTATCGCAAATTTTCATTTGATTTTTCTGGTAAAATTATCTTCCTTTTTGGGTTTTCAACCGAATATGGACAACGAAAAAAATAATACATATTTCGATATGCTCAACGGTTGTTTTTTATCAAGCAAACCGTTGCATATCAATTACCTGTCAATCGACGATAGCGATATATTGAAGGCGTTTATTGCAAACAATTTTGAATTGCCGCTCTCGCAACAGCAACGAAACAATATGCTCGAAAATCTTATCAATTATTACAGCCTTCATTTAGCGGAATTCGGGCATATTAAATCAATAAATGTGCTGCAAACATTATTCGTATGAAAAATTTACAATTTTAGATTTACGATTTCAGATTTACAAAAATAAAGTTTACTTTTGCACTACATTTGTAAATTTTAGATTATTTGGTCCTGTAGTTCAATGGATAGAACGAAAGTTTCCTAAACTTTAGATTCGAGTTCGATTCTCGGCGGGACTACTTTTTTCTCTCTATTTTGCCCATTATTTTATGTATGTAATTGGAATAGCCGGCGGTTCCGGTTCGGGAAAAACAACACTGGTGAACCGCATTCTTCGTAAACTTCCGCAGGAAAGCGTGATACAACTTCCTCAAGATTCGTATTATCGCGACAACAGTTATATGCCTATAGAAGAACGGCAAAAGCTAAATTTTGACCATCCCGACGCCATCGAATGGGAACTATTTGTTAAACACGTTCGAGAACTGAAATCCGGCAACACGATAGAATGTCCAACTTATGACTACCTTACTTGCAGCCGAATGTCGAAGATTGTACCCGTTCAACCGGCTAAGTTACTGATTGTGGAAGGCATTTTGATTTACACCTGCCTGCAACTTTGCCGTGAAGTCGATTTGAAAATTTTTCGAGATGTGCCGGGCGATTACCGTTTGAGTCGTATTATTGAACGAGACATTGAGTCGAGAGGAAGAACACCAAAGCAGGTTATCAATCGCTTTTTTGAAACCGTTCGTCCGATGCATGAAGAATTTATTGAACGTTCAAAAGCTGAAGCCGATATTTTGCTTTCGGGTGGAGAGGTAGACGAAAAAGCCGTTGACTTTATTACAAACGGAATTCTGCACATTATCAAAGAAAAATCTGTTTAAATCTTACTTGCATATTTATTTAGAGATTTTATTGTGTGTTTTAACAATAATAGTAAACTATTTGAGTTAAATAGACACGTAAACTGTGTCAAAAAAATACGATAAAATGACAAATATATTTGGGGGAGAAATCTAAAACAGCCCTTAAAGTTTGCCTATTTTCTCTTTTTGTTGTATCTTTGGCAAAAATCTTTAAATTTAACAGAAACAAAATAAAATTACTAAACAAACTATGAGACAAATCAAAATCAGCATTGCCGCAATAGCAATGCTTTTTGGGGTAATGAATTTGATATCAGCGCAAACGCGAGGATACCATAACGCACCTTACACACGCTATGAAGCCGATGTGGCTACCGGTGGCGGAGAGTCTTTTTCGAGTACAGACCAAAACAACATTGCTTTTGAGGCATCTGAACGCAGGGTCGTATATTTAGCAAACGGTCAATCCAGAGAATGGACTAATGTGGTTGGGTTTCGCGGAATCGTTGTAAGAGCAGCGGGAGCAAGCCAACGAACAGGACACACTGGGCAAGATGTTTCTGCTCGTGTATATATCAATGGTACTCTTGCAACTACGCTTACTTTTTATGCCAATCGTGGTTGGAAAAACCTACAAGCCGATCCTAACCCGAATTATGGCGGTATAAGCAACAGCAATCCTCGTATGCGCTACGATGAAGCGCGTTATCTGCACAGTGCTTCAGTTCCTGCCGGCGCAACAATCAGAATTGAAAGCCAAGGAAATCTTTATCTTGATTTTATCGAAATAGAAAACGTAACAGAAACTCCTGCACCGGGAGGTTATGCTGTATATAACGGCGATAGAAATAATAGAGATGCACTGCAAAATTTTATAAATAATAATACCAATATTTACCTTCCTGCCGGAACTTATAATATTGGTGGTACTCTTGAAGTTAATGGCACAAAAAATATTCAAGGTGCCGGAATGTGGTTTACTAATATTAATTTTACAAACGGCGGTGGCAATCAAGGTGGCTTTTGGGGATTTAGCAGAAACGGCAATTTACGAGATGTTGCTTTGACAAGAACAACCGGATATTCCAGAAGCAATTCCTACAAAGGAATAAACGGTGTTTGGGGAAGACTTGAACGCCTTTGGGTAGAACGCTTTGAGTGTGGCGCTTGGTTTGGAAACTACAGCGGCGGCTGGGGCGACCCTTTTGCAGATGGAATGGTTATAGAGCATTGCCGTTTTCGTAACAATTATGCCGATGGTATCAACTTTTGTTTAGGAACACGCAACAGTGTTGCCAGATTTAGCAATTTCCGCAATAATGGCGATGACGATATGGCAATTTGGCCCGCAGGCGATTTTAACCGCGGAACTTGCTCAAATAATACTTTCGAATACAATACTGCAGAGCATTGTTGGTTTGCATCTTCGTGCGCTCTTTACGGCGGTCAAGGTAACACATTCCAACATATAATTATTAAGGATAATTGGGAAGTGGGTATTCGTAGTAATACAACTTTCCCCGGTTACGGTTTTACCGGTGGCAATAATGTAATGAATAATATTGAAGTAATTCGCTGCGGTACCAGTTATGGCGCGTATGGTGCCGGAATGGCTGCTATTGATTTACAAGGAGGAACCAATGTGAGATTAACCTGCGTTGATGTTACAAATCCGCTGGGCAATGCTATGCACAGAGGTGCCGGTAATGCTTCTGCTTGTGGAGTGAGAGAGAATGGCGGATTAATAGGTGGAAGCAACAATACAGACACAAACTGTACCTGCACCACGGCAACCGTTAACAGCGTAACAATATCAGGCTGTACCGGTGGCAACCTAAATTCAGGCAGTACACGTCAACTTACAGCTACCGTGAGCATCACAGGCACAGGTCTTGCCAATACCGTTACTTGGGAAAGCAGCAATAATGCCATTGCGACCGTAAGTAATACAGGATTAGTTACCGCAGGCAACACCGCAGGTACGGTAATTATTACGGCAAGATCAACTGCAGACCCGGGAAAAACAGACGAATGCAGCATCACAGTAGTAGTTCCCAACGTATCGGTTATAAGTGTTAGCTTACCCAATGCATCTGTTAATCTAAATGAAAATATTACACTTGCTCCTGTATTCAATCCAGCCAATGCTACCAATAAAAATGTAACTTACAGCATAGTAAGCGGCGGTGCAAATATTAATTTGAATACTTCAACAGGCATTGTTACGGGGACAAATGTCGGCACTGCAGTAGTGCGAGTAACCACCCAAGACGGTAACAGAACCGCCGATGCTACAATTACCGTTCTACCACCGCCGGCTTGTACCGCTCCTGTTATTGTCAAAACTACAACAGCTCCTGTTATAGACGGAACGAAAGACGCTGTGTGGAACGATGCTCCGGCAGCAGCCATCAACAATCGTCTATTTGGAACAAGCAATATGGACGGATTTGCGGCACAATGGAAAGCATTTTACGATAATACGAATATTTATTTATTGGTTGAAATTACCAAGCCAACGGCATATCCGGGACTTTTTGCTCCTATAAATACTGCCCAATGGTGGGAAACAAGCGATGCCATTGAAATTTATTTCGACGGCGATAACAGCAAAAATAATAATGGAAATACCGACTTGCGCGCTTACCGTTTCCGCTACAATCTGCCTGTTGAAATGACCAGTGATATTGACGAAAATACAGAAGAAATTCTTAACAATGTTACTGTTCAATATACGGCTATTGATAACCGTTCGTGGTTCATCGAAGTTTCTATTCCTTTAGCGGACATCAACGTAACTCCGACAGCCGGAACAATAATCGGTTTTGATGTAGCAGTAAATGTAGTAAGCAATGATTCGGGAACCGGTCGCCAAGGTTACTATACAACTTTCACTAATACCGATCCGCCCGTACTGAATGCATCGCAATATGGCAACGTAGAACTTTCTGAATGTGTGTCAGCCGATATAGATGTAACAAGCGTAACATTAAACAAAAACACAACATCACTTTGCGTAAACGCAACCGAAACATTAACAGCAACCGTATTGCCTGCTAATGCTACCAATCCGGCTGTAACATGGAGTTCTTCCAACACAGCTATTGCGACTGTTAATGCAAGCGGACAAATTACAGCGGTTTCTGCCGGACAAACAACCATTAGAGTAACATCCAATGCCGATGGTACAAAATTTGCAGAATGTGTGGTAACAGTAAATGCTGCCAAGAGCGAAACTGTTCCCGTAACGATTTGCGAAAATGATTTACCATACGTTTGGCGCGGTATCACTTTCCCGCTTGGTACAACGAGTAATCAATTTGTTTATAACCGTTTTACAAGCTTTGGATGCGACAGTATTGTAACGCTTAATTTAACCGTAAATTCGGCAATCGCTCTTACAGAAACTCTGACGATTTGCGAAAATGAATTGCCATACACTTGGCGTGACCAAGTTTTTGCTGTCGGCACTACAAGCCAGTCATTTACCTATCGTCATACAAATGCATTGGGTTGCGATAGTATCGTTACATTAAATCTAACGGTAAATCCTGCGCCCGCTCAACCAAGTGTGATAACCGGAAACGACAATCCGACACAAGGCACAACAGGATTAACATACAGTGTAACTAATGTAACGGGAGTAACGTACACTTGGGAAGTTCCTGCAGCTTGGACAATCACTGCCGGACAAAACTCTAACAGCATAACTGTCAGCGTTGGCGCATTGGCAGCAGGTGGTACCATACGCGTTACGCCAAGCAATACTTGCGGAAACGGCACAGCTCAGACATTAACCGTAACAACACAAGCGGCGAACGTTCCGGTAACAAGCGTTTCATTAAACAAGAATTCAACAACACTTTGTGTAAGCGGTACTGAAACATTAACAGCAACTGTATTGCCAAACAATGCTACGAATCCAGCTCTAACGTGGAGTTCTAACAATACAACTGTTGCAACTGTTGATGAAAACGGACAAGTCACAGCTGTTTCTGCCGGAACAGCAACTATTACCGTAACATCGGTTGACGACGAAACAAAATTTGCAGAGTGTGTGGTAATGGTAAATGCGATTCCTGCACAGCCAACCGAAATTACCGGAACCTCAAATGCACTATTGGGCGTAACAGGATTAACATATAGCGCACCTTTTGTAGCAGGCGTTACATACGAATGGTCTGTTCCAACAGGCTGGACAATTACAGCCGGACAAGGCACAAGCAGTATAACCGTTAGCGTTGGTATGTCGGCTGTCGGTGGAACTATATCCGTTACACCAAGCAATACATGTGGAACAGGCACGGTACAAACATTTACCGTAACTATAACAGACACAGAAGTTAATGTAACAGGCGTAAGCTTAAATAAAACATCGGTTGAACTTTGTGCAGGCGAAGAAGAAACATTAATTGTTACCGTTACGCCAAATAATGCTACGAACGAAAACGTAACTTGGACAACAAGCAGTAGAACCGTTGCTATAGTAGATAATAGCGGACAAATAATAACCGTTGGCTATGGTACCGCAACTATTACTGTTACTACCGAAGACGGCGGATTTGAAGCATCTTGCGAAGTAACCGTAAAAGGAACACCAACCGTAGCAACTCCGACTCCTGTTTCTACAATATTGTGCGTAGGCGACTTGATAGAAGTAAATGAACCGACTGTTAACCAAAACAACGGTACACTTGTAAGTGCCGTTTGGAAACTCGATGGAAACATTATCAATCCGGAGACTTATACCGTAACGTTAGCAAATAACAACCAACAACTTGTATATGAAGTTACAAACGAATGCGGCACCACCACTTCAACAGGCGTAACCATAACGGTTAACGATGTACCTGCACAGCCAAGCGAAATTAACGGTTCGGCAAATCCCGTTTTTGGCTCTTCTGTAACATACAGCGTAACCAATGTAACGGGCGTTATTTACGAATGGACACTTCCCGACGGTTTCACAATCACAGCCGGACAAGGTACCAATAGCATAACCGTCAGCGTTAGCGAGTCAGCAGTTAGTGGCAGCATCGTTGTTGTAGCAACCAATGATTGCGGCAATAGTCCAACGAGAAGATTCAGCGTAACACCGCAAGAAAACATTATTAATGTAACCGGAATATCTGTTAACCCAACATCATTAACATTTACTGTTGGCGATGCACCGCAAACGATTACGGCAACGATTACACCAAACGACGCTACGAACCAAGCAGTTACGTGGACAAGCAGTAATCCAGCAGTAGCTACAGTAGTCGATGGCGTGGTAACACCTGTCGGAGAAGGAACAGCAACCATCACGGCTACAGCAGTTGACGGAAATCTTCAAGCAACTTGCGCTGTAACGGTAAATCCGGAGGCAGTTTTGGTAACAGGCATATCCGTTAACCCGACTACAATAGCATTTACTATGGGCGACGCACCGCAAACCGTTACGGCAACCATTACACCAAACAATGCTACAAACCAAGCTGTCAATTGGACAAGCAGTAATCCGGCAGTAGCTACGGTAGTAAATGGTGTAGTAACACCTGTCGGTATAGGTTCAGCAACAATCACTGCTACTACGGTAGATGGTGGTCATGAAGCTACTTGTGTGGTAACAGTAAGCCCAGCAGAAGTTCCGGTAACAGGCATTTCTGTTAACCCAACATCAATGACATTCATCCTTGGCGATGCTGCAAGAAGAATTACAGCTACCATTACACCATTTTTCGCAACTAATACTAACATTATTTGGACAAGTAGTAATCCAAGTGTAGCCAATGTGAACGACGGATTGGTAACGCCGGGCGTTGTCGGAACAACAACCATTACTGCTAGAACAGAAGATGGTAATTTTACTGCCACTTGTATTGTTACTGTACTGCCTCCTATAACTATTCCGACAACAGGAATTACGTTGAACAAAAACAACATGACAATCGAAGTAGGCGTATTTGACATACTTATTGCAACAGTTGCTCCGACTTTTGCTACAGATAAAACAGTTACTTGGACTTCGTCTAACAATTCTGTAGTCACTATCGATGCCAATGGAAAATTAACAGCCGTTGGCGGAGGAACAGTAACCATTACTGCACGAACAGTAGACGGACACACAGCCACCGTTCAAGTTACTGTGGTGGTTCCTGTAGAGAGCATTAGCGTAGTACAAAATATTTCTATCGAAATAGGTGAGCAATACACACTTACACCGTCTTTCAATCCGACCAATGCAACAAACAGAGACGTCATATACTCCATTGCCGGTGGAAGCAATTTCGTTTCTGTCAACCCCAACACGGGCGTTATAACAGGTCTTGCCGTTGGTGAAGCAAGAGTAAGAGCTACTTCTGTAAATGGCGGACACACGGCTATTTGTATTGTTACAGTAACTAACAACATTTCCAGAATCGGCGAAGTTGGTGAAGAAAATGCAAAATCAATTATTGCTTATCAAAACACAATTGAAGTCAGCAACCTCGCTGCCGGAGAAATTGTTTCGATATACAACTTGATTGGCGCAAAAATCTACACATTCAAAGCATCTAACAGCACCGAATACATTACATCGTTGCAACCAGGCATGTATATAGTAGTAATCGAAGGAACCATTGTCAAAGAAAAAGTATTTATAAAATAATTTTTTCAGAATTTCTATAGAAAAAGAAGGTATTTCAAAAGCGAGATACCTTCTTTTTTTGCTTTGTCATTGCGGGCTTGACCCGCAATCTCTTAAAAGACAATCCAAAATCCCAAAAATCTTTTAATCTTATAAAAATCTTGGTTCAAGATATGTTGCATATCCAACTTAATTACAGTAATTTTGCACCGTAAATATATTCTTCTTATGGGCGACAGAAATTCCCCTTGGCGCGACGAACTGCGCAAAGCATTAAAAGCAAAAGAACGTAGCGATATTCCTCGCGTACACATGAACGAGTTGGATCCCGACTATCGTAGTCGTAATTACGAAGAAGTAAATCAAGGGTTGACTTCGGAGCAAGCTATGCTGGAAGCCAAAAGATGCTTGGATTGCGCCAATCCGACGTGTATAGACGGTTGTCCTGTAAGTATCGACATACCCGGCTTTATCAAAAACATTGAAAGAGGCGAATTTCTTGAAGCTGCAAAAACACTAAAAGAAACCAGCGCACTGCCAGCTGTTTGCGGAAGAGTATGTCCGCAAGAAGTACAGTGCGAAGCCCGTTGTATTTACAAAAAAATGAAAAAAGAGCCGGTTGCTATTGGGCATTTAGAACGATTCGCCGCCGACTTTGAGCGCATAAGCGGAAACATTTCCGTTCCCGAAACCGCGCCAAGCAATGGCATCAAAGTAGCCGCAATAGGTTCCGGTCCGGCAGGATTGTCTTTTGCCGGAGATATGGCTAAATTAGGATACGATGTTACCGTTTTTGAAGCGTTGCACGAAATAGGCGGCGTGTTGAAATACGGTATTCCCGAGTTCCGTTTGCCCAACGAAATTGTCGATGTAGAGATACAAAACCTGCAACAAATGGGTGTGAAATTTAAATCAAACTGCATTATCGGCAAAACAATTTCTTTTGATGACTTGAAAGAACAAGGTTTTAAAGGATTTTTTGTAGCGAGCGGCGCAGGCTTACCTCGTTTTATGAATATCAAAGGTGAAAACCTTATCGGCATTATGTCGAGCAACGAATATTTAACGCGAGTAAACCTAATGAAAGCAGGCAATCCCGATGCCGACACGCCTGTTGCCAAAGGCAAAAAAGTAGCTGTTATCGGTGGTGGAAATACGGCGATGGACTCTGTGCGTACCGCATTGCGCTTGGGTGCCGAAAAAGCCATGATTATATACCGCCGCACCGAAGAAGAAATGCCTGCTCGTGTGGAAGAAATAAAACACGCCAAAGAAGAAGGTGTTGAATTTTTGACACTGCACAATCCAATCGAATATATCGGCGATGAAAAAGGACACGTGAAGCAAATTCGACTTCAAAAAATGCAACTCGGCGAACCCGACGAAAGCGGTCGCCGTAGTCCGGTAGAAATTCCAGGAGCCACGGAACTGATTGATGTAGACGTCGTTGTGGTAAGCGTTGGCGTTTCGCCGAATCCGCTTATTCCACGTTCAGTAACAGGACTTGATGTTTCGCGATGGGGCACTATCATAGTCAATGACGATACGATGCAATCGTCTATTTCGGATATATTCGCGGGTGGCGATATTGTTCGCGGAGGCGCAACTGTTATTTTGGCAATGGGTGATGGTCGGAAAGCAGCCGAAGCAATGGATAAGTATCTTACAGTACAAAAATAGAATCGGGATATTCAATACCCACCAAATAAAGACCGTGCGCAGGTGCAGAAGTGCCTGCTGAGCAACGGTTTTTTTGTTCAATAATATCACGGAATTGCTCAACAGAAATATTTCCTTTTCCTACTTCAAGTAACGTGCCAACGATGGCGCGCACCATATTCCGTAAAAAGCGGTCGGCTTGAATGGTAAAAACAAGCATATCGCCGTTTTTTGTCCATTCTGCACGCATTATCTTGCAATTATTTGTCTTTACATCGGTGTGCAATTTGCTGAAACTCGTAAAATCAATGTAATCGAACAGCGCATTGGCGGCTTCGTTCATTAACAGAATATCAAGATTATGAGTGTATTGATAAGCCAACTGGGTAAGAAAAGGATTTTTTTGCTGTGTAATGCGGTATTCGTATGTCCTCGAAAGAGCATCAAAACGCGCATGAACATCGGCGTGAACAGGAACTATTTTTTGAATGGCAATATCTTTGGGCAAGAAATTATTTAGTTTTCCAACTAATAAAATTGGAGTTTCAATCGCTTTTTCGATATCGAAATGCGCAACCATCTGCACTGCATGAACACCTGTATCTGTTCTGCCTGCTCCTGTAATAGCGATGTTTTCGCTCAACAAAACACTAAAACGCTTTTCCAATACTTCTTGCACGGAAATTCCATTGGGTTGAATTTGCCAACCGTGATAGTTTGTGCCGTTGTAAGATAGGTAAACGAAATAGCGCATATTCAAGATTTAAAATTCAAGATTCAATGTACAAGCAACGCAATTTTGAATCTTGAACTTTGAACTTTATTCCCAATTAATTGAATTATGTTTTCTTCTTTTTTTACCGAAAATCATAATATACAGGTTGATTAACGGCAAAAATATATCAAAAAACAAAATGGACAAATAAAAACGTTGTTCATTCATCTTTTTGGCGCACAAATTGACAACCAATATTTGTATGAGGCAACGCAACAAAAAAATACTTCCGGCGGCGATAGATAGCCACATATTATTAAAGACAAGAGCCGTAATAAAAGATGCGTAAAATATAAATCGGCTGAAAACCTCAAATCCGATTAATGCCTTGGCGCTTGCTTTGTAATAGGGCGAAGTGGTAAGATGTCTGAATTTTTGGATATACCACGACTTAAATGTTTCTTTGGGAACGGAATAGGTAACACTTTCGGGTGAAACTTCAACGCGTGTATTGTGTTTGTTTGCTACTTCGCTGATAAACAAATCGTCGTCGCCCGACTGCAATTTTAAATGAGAAGCAAAGCCTTTATTTTTGAAAAACAGGCTTTTGCGGTAAGCTAAGTTTCGCCCAACACCCATATACGGTTTTCCTGCCAAGGCAAATCCCATATATTGCAACGTGATGGTAAAAGTGTCGTATGACACGAGTTTGCCGACAAATCCTTTTTTCTTGAAATAGGCGCCATAGCCCAATACTACATCTGTTTGCGCATCAAAATTGCGCACCATATTGGCAATCCAATCTTTGCTCGCAGGCTCACAATCGGCATCGGTAAGCAATAGTAGTTCGTGTTTCGCGGCTTTGATACCAACGGTCAATGCCATTTTTTTTGTGCTGATAAATTTCGCTTCGCTCGGTAAATAGGTGCGGTATAAATGCGGATATTGAGTACCGAGAATCGACAAAATTTCTTCACTTTCGTCGGTCGAACCGTCGTTTATCACAATTACTTCATAGTTCGGATAATCTTGGGTTAGAATGCTCGGTAAAAAATTCCAAAGATTTTCCGATTCGTTTTTGGCACAAATAATAACGGAAACAGGTGGTTTTTTATCCAAAAAACTAATTTTTCCTTTTCTTATTTTTCTGCTGTAACGCAACGTTTTAGCATAAAAAAACAGATAATAAAACGCCTGCACAACAAACGCGCCAAACAAAACGCTGATAATAATGATATGATAAAGCTGCAGGCTTTCAAGTATTTGTAAAAAATGTTCCATTATATTTTTTTACCACAAAGGGCACTAAGTTTTTTGCACAAGGAACACAAATTTATAGTGTTCCATTGATTATTCTTCTAACTCCTTGTTTAAACAAAACAGTATTAAAATTTATCAATAACCCAAGTTTACAATCACTCAATTTCAAATGTGTAAGTATCTGTGCCAGATGTAAATCATTAAGGGCTTCTACCGATTTTATT